>Ga0224511_10000038_pt1 | contig 45380 bp, 38 predicted proteins | sample SF_May12_sed_USG_2_FD_169988 | JGI IMG/M metagenome (GOLD analysis project Ga0224511, IMG submission 169988) | Sediment microbial communities from San Francisco Bay, California, United States - SF_May12_sed_USGS_8_1 | ecosystem: Environmental > Aquatic > Marine > Sediment | place: USA...
CTTTGTGGCTAGTTGCAAATGATAATGATTCGCATTACTATACACTCTTGAATATTAGTAACAGTTAATAGAGGTATTAATCATGTCACGTTTCGGGGTTGTTTTTGCTGTTCTGGCAGGTTTTTGTAGCAGTCTTTATACCACAGTAGCAGTCGCTTCTGCTGAGGTGAATTTGTATTCGGCGCGTAAAGAAGCGCTGATTCAGCCGTTGCTGGAACAGTTCACCGCTGAGACGGGTATTAAGGTTAACCTGGTCACTGGCAAGGCGGATGCCCTGTTAAAGCGCTTGCAGAGCGAGGGTGTGAACTCCCCTGCTGATGTGCTGCTGACTACGGATGCCGGGCGTTTGCACCGTGCCAAAGCGGCGGGTGTGACGCAGGCTTTTAATTCTGAGCTGGTTAATTCAGTAGTGCCAGCCAGTTACCGCGATGCGGAAAACCACTGGGTGGGGCTGTCGGTGCGTTCGCGCCCTGTTCTGTATGTGAAGGGCAAGGTGAAGCCGGCCGAGCTTTCGAGCTATGAAGCGTTGGCCGGGCCTGAGTGGAAAAATCGTATCTGTATTCGTTCTTCTTCGAATATCTATAACCAGTCGTTGATCGCTTCGATGATTGTCGCCAATGGTGCGGCAGAAACCGAGGCCTGGGCAAAGGGGCTGGTGGCGAATATGGCACGTCCGCCTAAAGGTGGTGATCGTGACCAGATTAAGGCGGCGGCTGCGGGTCAGTGCGATATTGCTATCGCGAATACTTATTACCTGGCCGGTATGCTCAATTCCAGTGATGACAGCCAGAAACGTGCGGCACAGAAAATGGGCGTGTTCTGGCCGAATCAGCCTGGACACGGCGATGGACGCGGTGCGCATGTGAATATTTCGGGTGCGGCGCTGACCCGCTACAGCAAGAAGACGGATAATGCGATTAAGCTGATCGAATTTTTGGCTTCTGAAAAAGCCCAGCAGTGGTACGCCGAGGTGAATGGTGAGTACCCGGTGCTTGCAGCGGTCGCTGTGGGCGACACGCTGAAAGCCTGGGGCGAGTTTAAGGCGGATGCGCTGAATGTTGGCAAGCTCGGTGAGTTAAATAGTGAGGCGGTTATGTTGATGGATCGCGCTAATTGGAAATAAGAATTGATCTTTTGTCCCCTGCCTGCGTTAAAAGTGAACTCAAAATGCGGGGTCGCAACGCGACAAACGTATTTTGTAAACTCCGCTTTTTCGTTCAGTTTTGCCTTGCCAGTGAACAAAATCTCTAATTCTTTAAGTTTGAGCGTGTAAACGATGAAATTCTCTTACTGGAACACCAGCATTATCACTATCGCCCTGCTGCTGGCGATTCCGCTCACCGTGGTGGTGGCGAATGTGTTCGTGCCGGCCGGTGAAGTCTGGCGGCATCTGGCTGAGACGGTGTTGCAGGACTATATTGTCAATTCACTGCTGCTGATGTTCGGAGTGGCGATTGGTAGCCTGGTGCTGGGTGTTGGTACCGCCTGGCTGGTTTCGGTGACGGAGTTTCCCGGTCGCAAATATTTTGAATGGGCGCTGCTGCTGCCGATGGCGATTCCTGCTTATATCATTGCTTACACTTATACCGGCATGCTCGATTTTGCCGGGCCGGTGCAGAGCAGCCTGCGTGAGTTGACCGGCTGGGGTTATGGCGATTACTGGTTTCCCGAGATTCGTTCACTGGAGGGCGCGGCGATAATGCTGTCGCTGGTGCTCTACCCCTATATTTACCTGCTGGCGCGCGCGGCCTTTCTCAGCCAGTCGCTGTGTGTGCTGGAGGTGAGCCGTAGCCTGGGTAACGGGCCGTGGCGCACTTTTTTTCACGTTGGCCTGCCGCTGGCGCGGCCTGCGATTGTCGCTGGTTTGTCGTTGGTGTTGATGGAAACGCTGGCTGATTACGGCACGGTGCAGTACTTTGGGGTTTCGACTTTTACCACGGGTATTTTCCGCACCTGGTATGGACTGGACAACGCGCCTGCGGCGGCACAACTGGCGGCGATACTGTTGTTGTTTGTGGTGGTGCTGGTGACGCTGGAGCGTATTTCGCGCAAGCAAAGTCGTTACTACGATACCGGTAAACGTACACAACCCTTGCAGCGATTAAAACTGGTGGGCCGTGGGCGCATTGCCGCCAGCCTGTTCTGCCTGTTCACTTTGCTGTTTGGTTTTCTGCTGCCCGCGGTGCAGTTAGTGAGCTGGGCCATCGACACTTATAAAACTATGATCGACTCACGTTTTGTCACGCTGTTTTTCAATACCCTGGAACTGGCAACGATTAGCGCATTATTGGCACTGGTGATTGCCTTGCTGCTCAACTACGGGCGACGTTTACAGGCAACACGCAGCATCCGCTTTGCGGTGCGCGCAGCGGGTTTAGGTTATGCCATTCCCGGTACGGTGATCGCGATTGGTGTGGTGATTCCTTTTGGCTGGTTCGACAACACGCTCGATAGCTGGATGCGTGCGCAATTTAATATTTCCACCGGCCTGTTGCTCAGCGGCACGATTGCTGCGCTGGTGTTTGCTTATATGGTGCGTTTTCTTGCGGTTTCATTGCACGCGGTTGAGAGCGGACTGGAACGCATTACGCCGTCGATGGATGAAGCTGCGCGCGCCATGGGTGAACGCCCGTTGGGTATTCTTGGGCGTGTTCATATTCCAATGTTAAAAGGCAGTTTGATTACCGCGTTGCTGCTGGTGTTTGTTGATGTGTTAAAAGAATTGCCGGCAACTTTAATTCTACGACCATTTAATTTTAATACGCTGGCAGTGCGCGCTTATGAACTTGCTTCTGACGAGCGTTTGGCAGATACTTCAAGTGCTGCACTCGCGATTGTTGTTGCTGGATTGGTACCAGTCATATTATTGAGTCGCTCTCTTTCAAAAACTCGGGAATATTCATCATGAATATGCAGCTTGAAGTGAAAAATGTTGCAGTCGCCTACGATGGTTATACCGTCATTAAAGGTATAAATTTTTCATTACAGCCAGGGGGAATTGGTTGTTTGCTCGGCCCCAGTGGCTGCGGTAAAACTTCATTACTCAGGGCCATTGCTGGTTTTGAACCGTTATTGCAGGGCGAGATTCGTTTACATGATAAAACAGTTTCCGTACCGGGTGAAAGTTTGCCTACAGAGAAACGACGTGTCGGTATGATGTTCCAGGACTTTGCCCTGTTCCCGCATCTTAGCGTTGAAAAAAATATTGCTTTTGGTCTTAAACATCTCACTGTTAAACAGCGTGATGAACGTGTCGATGAGCTTTTAAAGTTAGTTGGATTAGAACATTTAAAAACGGCCTACCCGCATGAGCTTTCCGGCGGTCAACAGCAACGTATTGCATTAATTCGTGCTATGGCACCCCGCCCTGAAATACTTTTAATGGATGAACCTTTTTCCAGTATGGATGCCGAATTGCGTGAACAGTTGGCGCGTGAAGTGCGCGAGCTGCTAAAGCGTGACGGTATCACTGCAATACTGGTCACGCATGATCAGTTAGAAGCGTTTGCGATGGCGGATGTTATTGGTGTACTTGGTAACGGCAAGTTGCATCAGTGGGATAACGGTTATCACATTTATCATAATCCGGCTAATCGTTTTGTTGCAGATTTTATTGGTCAGGGTGTGATGCTGCCGGGCAGGATTATTTACTGCAGACTGGTTGAAACCGAAATGGGCGTGTTTGACGGTGAATTATCTGATGATTTTGATCTGGGTAGTCAGGTCGAAGTATTACTGCGCCCTGATGATATTATTCATGATGATGATAGCGAAACAAAACTGGAGGTAACAGCCAAAGTGTTTCGTGGTGCGGAATATCTTTACACACTCGCCCTGCCGAGTGGCCGTTCAATTCTTTGCCTGGTTCAGAGTCATCATAATCACCAAATTGGTGAACGCATTGGCATAAAACTGGATGTAGAAGATCTTGCGGTGTTTCCCATTGCAGAAAACACAAGTTCAAAAGTTATAAACCAGGGCTATGAGGTTTCTTCTTGAAAATTCTGGCTCAACTATTTAATTTATTTTTTTACTAAAAGAGGTATCAATATGTACACTAAATATAAACAGATCACTTTAGCCCTGTTGTTGAGCGGCTTCACTGCAGGCGCAGCCGTCGCTCAACCTACATTATTCGGTAATGCTAATCTTTCTATCGCTTCACTGGATGATGATGTAGGTGATTCAACTTCGGTAGCGAGTCATTCATCACGTGTTGGTGTAGAAGGAAATATAGAATCTAAAGGTAGTCTGGAAGTTGCTTATCGTTTTGTCTGGCAGATTGATATGGCTGACGAAGCGGCATCGTCCAATGATCATATTAAATCTCGTGAACAATATATCAGCCTGAAAGATAACTGGGGCGAAGTACGCATCGGTCGTCATGATACGCCGTACAAAAAGGCCGGTAAAAAGAGCGTTGAGTTTTTCAGTGACAGCTATGCCGACTGGAATAATATCATTACTAAAACGCACGACATTCGCGCTGACAGTTCTGTGTCTTATTACAAAACACTGGGGCCTGCAAAAGTAAGTGTGATGTATGCAGCTGGTGAAGACACACCGGTTAATAATAATGCAAGGAAAATTATTAGTGCAGCTGCCGATATGAAGTTTGGTGATGTAACTTTTGCGATGGCTTACCAGGATATTGCTGAAGATCTTAATCCTGCACCTGCTTTGCTTGCCACTGAAGCTGTTAAGGCAGTGCTTGGTTATTCGGTAGGTGGCACAAGCATTGGTATTGCTGCTGAGAGAATTGATGAAGATGGTTCTGCCACTAGAACAAATACCATGTTAAGTATCAAGCATAAAATAAATGACAGCAATACCATTAAATTTGCTTTTGGCGATGCTGAAGATCCCGCACTGGCAATCGATGATCCAACAATGATGGCTATTGGTCTGGATCACAAACTTACTGCTAACACTACAGCTTTTATTTACTGGGCTGATGGTGATAATGGTGGTCTGGCCGCTGATGCAGGTCTGGTTGGTGAAGCAACTGTACTAGCAACTGGTGTCATAGTTAAGTTTTAAATTTCAGTTAACAAATTGGTGCTAAGGATGGTGCCACTGTTGTGGCCTGGATGAAGTAAAGTTAAATCGGGGAATTAGTTAAGACATTGGATTAACAATCCCGGATTACGCAGGCTTTATCCGGGCTACTTTGTTTTTTAATATCCCCGTTTTTCCATTTTATTTTTTATTGCTTGCACCGTATTAACTATATATTGCCAGTTCATATAAAAGGGATAGTATTTTATGTCATCCTGAACGGAGTGAAGGATCTGATGTAGAGTGGTGACGGGTTAATGTGTGGTATTAGATCCTTCGTTGCTCTCAGGATGACAGATTTGTAATCAAATCGGCAGCCAGTTTGAATGTTACAGTAGGCGGATGAGTTATCTGAAAGGGAGGAACTAACGATATAAGTATGGTGCCCAGGGCCGGACTAATTTGTCGGGAGCAAATTTGAATTGCGAGCGTAGCGAAGCAACCCGTAGGGTGGATTACAGGGAAGTAATCCATAATCTAACCGGTAGCCGGTTCGAGAGTTTCGGCACGCAGTGTACTAAATTGAAATGGATATACTAAAGAAATGAAAAATGGTGCCCAGGGCCGGATCAGGATTGTTTGGAACAATCCGAGCATTGATGTTTTTTATCAATGACCCGCAGGGCAAATTACAGGGAAGTACAAGTAATCTAACCGGCAGCCGGTTCGAATGTGTCAGCATGCAGAATATTAATCTGAAAGGATGATACTAAAGAAATAAATATGGTGCCCAGGGCCGGAATCGAACCGGCACGGTGTTACCACCGAGGGATTTTCGTACCACTACAGCTTTCACTGCCACGTTACTTAAAACGCTTTGTGGTCTGGACTTTCTCTTTACCATATCGTGATATAATTTCACAACGTAGGCAGGAGCCGTCAAGTCTCTACACTTTCCAAGATAATATGAAACTACACAAAATACACGGAAGAACAATTACGAAGTGCCGTTAAGACATCAAAGTCAATGCGGCAAGTTCTTCAGCAATTAAATGTTGCTGCATACGGTGGTAATTACGATGTTTTGAGAAAAGCGATTAAGCACTTTCAACTAGAAACATCACATTTTACTGGTCAAGCATGGAATAAAGGGAAAACTTTAGCTCCCAAACAACCCATCGAGAAATATCTGAATAACGAGTTAACAATTCAGTCTTACAAGCTTAAAAACAGGCTTCTCAAAGAGAAGGTTTTTGAACCTGTATGTTCAAATTGCAAGCTATCAGAATGGCTTGATGAATCTATACCATTAGAACTTGACCATATAAACGGGGACAACAAAAACAATAATTTAACTAATTTGCGTTTGTTATGCCCTAATTGCCACGCATTAACCCCTACTTATAGAAGTAAGAATCGTATCAAGGCTTAGCTCGGGATTGCCATCAGCATTACCTGAAAGGTTTCCCCGAATTTGACTCCATTCACACCGGATGTTTCCAAACCGGGTGCTCAAAAATTAAGTCCCTTGCGTCTACCAATTTCGCCACCTGGGCTTATTCAGAGTGGTCTTTCATACTGCTGTAGATTCATAGTTATTAGAACTATTTTCTACTCCTCATCATTTGGTAGCATGATGAGGGCGGTATTCTAATGATTATCAGTGCAAAGTGACAGGCACAGATAAAAAATATGGAGGCGGGACCCGGAGTCGAACCGAGGTAGATTGATTTGCAATCAACTGCATGGCCACTTTGCTATCCCGCCGTAAATCTTGTGAGATTTTACTGCATAATCGCTGGTTTTATAAGCGTGTTATGCGAACTTGTTTCTCTTTTTTCAGGTCAGTTTGTTTCCACATAAGCCTGAAACAAAAAAACCCTGATTAGCAGGGTTTGATCGTATTATTTGGAGCGGGTGATGAGGATCGAACTCACGACATTCTCGTTGGCAACGAGATGCTCTACCGCTGAGCTACACCCGCCTTTTTTGTCATCCTGACCCGGTATTCATTTCTGCTCATTCGTACTGAAGCCATTGCCGCTGTGCGTCTAAGCAGGTCGCTATTCTAGCGATGCATACTGCCCTGTCAAGCGAATAACAGCCCTAAGGCTGATATTAATTGCTTAGCCTGCATTTTTTATGGTGCTCCAGGCGGCATTTAGATAGACAATGAGCGAGTACACGGTGAGGAATGCTGATAGCACTAGCAGGATGATGCCGAAATTGTATGTCGGCAGGATGTAAAAATCCTGTGCAAAGATGAGAAAGCCCATCGCCCATAGCTGGGTGAAGGTTTTGGCTTTGCCTGCGAATGAGACGACGACCATGTCGCTCTTGCCCTGTGCTGACATCCATTCTCTTAGTGAGGAGATGATGATTTCTCTGGCGATGATGATGATGCTTGAAAATAGTAGCCAGTTGTCATTGGGGTGTTCGCCGATGAGGACGCAGAGAACGACGACGACCATGAGTTTGTCGGCCAGTGGGTCGAGGAATGCGCCTAGCGCACTTTGCTGGTTAAGTTTTCGTGCCAGGTAGCCATCGAACCAGTCGGAGATGCCACCGATGAAAAACAGGATGGTGGCGTAAACGTGTGCATTGGGGTTTTGCCAGTAGAACACAAGAATGAACACAGGGATGATGCCGATTCGGAACAGTGTCAGGGTATTTGGAATATTTATGTTCATGCTGCCTAATTAGTTTCTACTTTTGGTTTGTTAGCTATGTTACTGATTCTCATGGAATTCATCATAGATTGCCTGTGCTAGCTTCTTGCTAATGCCGGGTATTTTAACAAGATCTGCCACGCCCGCACGTGTAATCCCCTGTAATCCACCAAAATGTTTGAGTAAGGTCTGTCTGCGTTTGGGGCCAAGGCCGGCAATATTCTCTAATGGAGATTCGCGGCGGGTTTTAGCACGTTGTGCTCGATGTCCGGAAATAGCGAAGCGATGGGCTTCATCACGCACCTGTAGTATGAGATTAAGTGCAGGTGAATCCAGGGTTAGGTGCAGCTCGGGGCGACCATCACCGAATACCAGTTTTTCCAGCCCGGCTTTGCGGCCCTCTCCCTTGGCTACGCCGATTAAGAGTACGTTTGAGATGTTCAGCTCGTTAAAAACTTCGATGGCCTGCTTCAGTTGGCCTTTGCCACCATCTATAAACAGGATTTCGGGTAGTTTTTGATCGTCCTGCTCGGCTTTCTTATAGCGTCTCTGAAGTGCCTGTCGCATAGCAGCATAATCGTCACCCCCTGTTATATCTTTAATATTATATCGTCGGTAGTCTGCCTTGAGTGCGCCTTCAGGGGTCATGACGACGCAGGATGCGACCGTTGATTCACCAAAAGTATGGCTGATGTCAAAACACTCCAGCCTTAATGGGATGCTATCTAGTTGCAGTATTTCCTGTAAATCTTCAAAGCGTTTCATCAGGCCGGTGCGTGACATTAAACGTGTATTGAGTGAATTAGCGGCATTGGCGCTTGCCATTTCCAGCCAGCGGGCGCGTTCGCTACGAACCTGTGTGCGTAGTTTGACCTTGCGACCTGCCTGTTCGCTGAGTACATCCTGTAGTAATGCTCGTTCATTGGGTTCTTCGGAGACGATGATTTCGGCGGGTACTTCACGTTCCAGATAAAACTGTGGGATAAAGGCTGCAAGAATGGCTTCGACATCAATGGTTTCGGGTAAGGAGGGATAGTAATTACGATTACCCAGGTTCAGGCCATTGCGGATATAAAATACGGTAACACAGGCCTGCCCGCCTTCGGTGACGCAGGCAATGACATCGATATCACCTTTTTCTGCGCTGATGCTCTGTTGTTCTGCAATTTTTTGTAAATTACGGATTTGGTCGCGGAAAGTCGCGGCTTTCTCATAGTTGTGTTTGCTGGCGGCTTTTTCCATAGATGACACCAGTTCACTGATAATCTGCTGGCTTTTGCCCTCAAGAAATAGCGTCGCATGGTGTATATCCTGTTTGTATTCCTGCTCGGAGATATAGCCTACACAGGGCCCTGAACAGCGCTCGATTTGATATTGCAGGCAGGCTCGAGAACGGTTTCGAAAATAGCTGTCTTCACACTGGCGAATTTTGAAAGTTCGCTGTAATAGATTGATGGTTTCTCTAACCGAGCCTGCGTTGGGATAAGGTCCTAAATAGCGACCTGATTTTTTACGTGCACCACGATGCAATGCCATGCCCGGATAGGCGGTGGTATCTGAAATGTAAATATAAGGATAGCTTTTATCATCTCGCATTGAGATGTTGTAGCGTGGATGAAATTCTTTGATCAGATTGCTTTCAAGAATGAGGGCTTCAGCTTCAGTATGTGTAACTACGACTTCAATATGGTCGATATGTGTGACCAGTACCTGTGTTTTAGGTGTTAGACCAGTATTACGAAAATAACTGCTGATACGGTTCTTGAGATTTTTAGCTTTGCCTACGTAGAGAAGTTTATCCTCAGCGTCGTACATGCGATAAACGCCAGGCTTGCTGGTGACGGTTTTGAGAAAAGCTTTTGAATCAAAGGCGGGTTTTGGCTTATTTTCAGCGGTGGAGTTCATGGTTCTATTTAAGCAGAGTTTTTGCTCGTCTTTTAGAAACTGTGCTTATCGTGGACATTGTTCGCAATCAGGATCAAAACTCTACGCCTTTCTTTTAGTCATTATTGACTTTAGGAAGTATTTGTAACTTATTGAATAATATAACTATGCAGATAACATATCATCTAGAAGACCATTCTTAATAGCAAGATGTAGCATCTCAATATCAGAACTGACATCCAGTTTTTCGTGCAGGCGTTTACGGTAGGTGCTGATAGTTTTTGGGCTGAGGTTCAGGGTTTCGGAGATGGTATTATTTCTTTTGCCTTCGGCGATCATCATCAGTACTTGCAGTTCTCTTTGTGATAGCAGATCAATGCGATTTTTGTCGCCAGGCAGCGCTGACAGAGCCAGCTGTTGGGCAATATCTTTGGCGATATAACAACCACCAGCGTGCACATCACGAATGGCAGTGAGCATTTCATCGACTTTATTACCTTTAGATAGATATCCTCTGGCACCGCCACTAAGTAATCGTTTGGGTAAAGAGCCATCAGTATGTACAGAGACAACAATAATGCCTATATTTTGCCAACTTTTCTGGATGCGCTGGGTTGCTTCAAGTCCTCCGATGCCGGGCATATTAATGTCCATCATAATGATGTCCAGTGAATCGCCGTGATTTCGACAATAGTCGACAGCCTGCTCGCCACTGCTGGCTTCAGCAACGACTTCAATACCTTCCTGATTGGATAACAGACTTTTGATGCCATGACGCACAAGATCGTGGTCATCGACAACCATGATTTTTATTGGCATTTGTGTTTTACTCATAATTCCCTACTTTATCACAGTGAAATTTGATAGCCAGTTAATCATTTTCACATACTCCGATGTTTAATCACTTAAATTTGAAAATTGTGACAGAGTTCACGATAGGTATTGTGTGCAGAATATGAAGGATTATCGAAGAAAATAAAAGCAAATTGTTAATAATCAATCGAAATGGGTGTATAACTACAAGTATGGTTTTAATGTATTGAACCGATGGGTTGGAACCTGAGTCTTATAATTTGTGGGAAGGTTGTTAGTTAATGTATTTTCATATTATTTATCACAAATTGTTGGGGTAAATATCAGGAATATCCTAATCAGGAGTTTTGATGTTCAAGTTAATATCAAAAGCACGTAATTTTTTATGGAATAAATTTGTCCATTGGTTAACTAGTGATCGAAATACCGATCATATCCCACTATCTGATTTTGACCGTCTACGTTATGAATTAAGACCCGGCGACGTGCTGCTTATTGAGGGCCAATCAAAAGTTGCCGATATTATCAAAATGATCACACAGAGCATCTGGACCCATTCAATACTCTATGTTGGGCGCTTACACGATATTGATGATGCAGATCTAAGATCACATATAAAAAAGTTTCACTCAGGTAATGAAGAAGAGCAGATTATTATCGAGTCATTACTGGGCCAGGGAACAATCGCGGATGCTTTAGAAAAATACCGCGGTGACCACATCCGTATTTGCCGGCCTCGGGGCCTAACACGTTCAGATTCACAGGAAATAATTCACTATGCCATTCGACAACTAGGTACAGATTATAATGTTCGACAGTTGCTCGATCTTGCTCGTTTTATGTTTCCCTATAGTTTTATTCCTCGTCGCTGGCGTTCAACTTTGTTTGAGCACAATGCAGGTCGCCCAACAAAAACAGTTTGTTCCTCGATGATGGCAGAAGCATTTGCTCGTGTACATTTTCCAATAAGAGCAGTATTGCATCAGGACGGTGATGGAGCGTTAAAAATGTTCATGCGCAATTCAAAACTAATTACTCCTGCTGATTTTGATTACTCGCCCTACTTTGATGTAATCAAATATCCACTTCTAGATTTAGATGATCTGGCTTTGTATAAAAAGTTACCCTGGGATCGAAGTGGTGTTAGTTGCGATGCGAGCAGTGATTATATAGTTTCTGATCTATCCTCGATTGATCTTATTTCTACTATCACTAAGGAAAAAGGTGAGGCTGAAAAAGATAAAATTGGAGATGAAATAAAAGAGGATGATAAAAAAGAAGACCACGATTTTTTTGAAGAGAAAGAAGTGAATAAAATAAATTTGCAGCATTAAAAATTAATGCTTAATTGAAGGAATATTTATAAAGGTGGGTTTATTATGATCTGGTTCATGGGATTTATCACTGTTATTGTTATAGCGGCATATTTTCGAGCCTCGTTGCTTATCTGGACGATTGCTTTAGGAATAATGATGTTATTATTTCATCAATATTCAAATGCTGGTGCTGCTAGCCTGAGTGCTTTATGGGCGATATTTGCTCTTATCTTTATTCCCCTTAATATTTTTCCTATACGCAGAAATATTTTAACTCGCCCCATTTATAAATTGATGGCAAACATCATGCCGCAGATTTCTGAAACTGAACAGCAGGCACTGGATGCGGGTGACGTTTGGTGGGAAGCAGATTTATTTAGTGGCAAGCCAGATTTTAGTCAGATACAAAAACTACCAAAACCAAAACTTACTGAAAAAGAACAGGCTTTTATGGATGGCCCGGTAGAGCAGCTTTGTGGCATGCTCGATGACTGGAAAATCACACAGGAAGATTTTGATTTGTCAGAAGATGTCTGGCAATTTCTTAAAGATAATCGTTTCTTTGCAATGATTATTCCTGAGGAGTATGGGGGGCTTGGCTTTTCTGCCTACTGCCATTCACAGGTGGTAGTAAAAGTAGGCAGCCGCTGTGGATCTGCTGCAGTCACCATAATGGTGCCAAATTCATTAGGCCCCGGTAAGTTATTGATGACTTATGGCACCGATGATCAAAAAAATTATTACCTACCTCGTTTAGCCGGGGGCGATGATATCCCCTGCTTTGCCTTAACTGGCCCTACTGCAGGTAGTGATGCTGGTGCCATGCCTGATACGGGTGTAGTTTGCTATGGCAGCTTCGAGGGTGAAGAAAAAGTATTAGGTGTGCGCTTAAATTGGGAAAAGCGTTATATCACACTGGCCCCCGTCGCCACTTTACTGGGGCTGGCATTCAAGTTGGAAGATCCTGAGCATTTACTGAGTGATGTCACCGATCGTGGTATCACCCTGGCTTTAATTAAAAGTGAAACAGAGGGCGTTGAAGTTGGACGTCGTCACTTCCCTCTTAACCAGGCCTTTATGAACGGCCCTACTCGAGGTAAAGATGTATTTATTCCTCTCGACTGGATTATTGGTGGTCCGGATTATATAGGCAAAGGCTGGAGCATGTTAATGGAATGCCTGTCTGATGGTCGTGCTATTTCATTACCTGCACTAGCCACAGCCGGTGGCAAGATGAGTTCAAAATTTACTGGAGCTTATGCCAGGATCAGGCAGCAATTTCACACACCCATAGGTTATTTTGAAGGTATTGAAGAACCCCTGGCAGAGATTGGTGGTCAGACCTATGCGATGGAATCATCGCGTTTACTGGTGCTGTCCTGTCTGGATAATGGTGAAGTACCGTCAGTGGTTTCAGGTATCGTCAAGCAGCAATTGATTGAACGTCTGAGAATTACTATTAATGATGCAATGGATATACACGGTGGTCATGGTATTTGTATGGGGCCCAATAATTTTCTTGCCCGTTATTATCAATTACTTCCTGTCGGTGTCACTGTTGAAGGTGCCAATATACTTACCCGCAGTCTAATGATCTTTGGTCAGGGCGCAATGCGCAGTCACCCCTACTTATTAAAAGAAGTGGCAGCCGTTCATAACAGTGACAAACAACAGGGGCTGAAGGATTTTGACAAAGCATTGTATGCACATGCAGGTTTTGTTATTAGCAATGTTGTTCGAACATTAATTATTAGTTTGACCTTTGCTCGGTTACTGCAAACACCGGGTCAAGGTATTACTAAAAAATATTACCGTCAACTAGTGCGCATGAGTTCCTCATTTGCATTAATGACTGATGCTTGCGTTGCCCTGCTCGGTGGCTCATTAAAACGAAGAGAAAAAATATCGGGTCGATTTGCTGATGCCCTGTCAAATATGTACGTATTAACAGCAACATTAAAACACTTTGAAGATGATGGTTGTCCAGAAGAAGATCTTCCATTGCTTAAATGGGTTTGTGATGATGCATTGTTTAATACGCAGCAAGCATTAAAGGGCGTTATGGTGAACTTACAAGTTCCCCTGATTGGTCGTTTTCTTAATATGCTGGTATTTCCATTGAGTAAACCGTATCAAAAACCCAATGACAGGCTGGGTCATCAGGTAGCACGTTTATTATTACAGCCTTCTGCAACACTTGATCGTATGACTGAAGGAATTTATATCAATAAAAATTCAGATGACGCAACAGGACGAATTTTGGTTGCACAGGATCTTGTTCTTGAAAGCTATGATTTAGAGCGAAAAATTCGTGCTGCAAGAAGAAGTGGTGAATTACAGGATAATGCTGATATATATGTACAGGCAAAAGAGAAAAATATTATTAATGAAAAAGAGTTTGAATTACTTCAAAAAACACAGCTTGCGATTCAAAATGCAATAAAAGTTGATGAGTTCTCAAACACAGACTGGAAAGTGGAAACCCCATAATGACTTCAAAAAAAGTTTACATTGTTGATGGAAGTCGTTCACCGCAGCTTAAAGCGCGTGGCCGACAGGGACCTTTTACTGCAAGTGACCTGGCTGTTCAGTCAGCGAGACCCTTGTTACTAAGGAATGCAACTGCGGCTGAGAATATCGATGAAGTCATTCTTGGTTGCATGATGCCCAGCCCCGATGAGGCCAACATTGCACGCGTGGTTGCTTTGCGTTTAGGTATCGCACAATCGGTTACAGCATGGACGGTGCAACGTAATTGCGCATCGGGAATGCAATCGATTGACTCAGCATTTCATAATATTAGTAATGGTCTTTCAGATATTGTTTTAGCCGGTGGTGTAGAAGCAATGAGCCATGCCCCAGTTTTATTTAATAACAACATGGTTAACTGGTTAGGTGGCCTGGCAACAGCCAAAACGCCGATGAAGAAAATTAAACAAATACTAAAATTTCGACCAGCATTACTCAAACCGGTGATCGCATTAATACGTGGGCTGACTGATCCAATTGTTGGCTTAAACATGGGACAAACTGCTGAAGAAATTGCATATCGATTTAATATTAGCCGTCAACAGATGGATGAATTTGCAGTAGCCAGTCATCTACGTTTAGCGCAGGCCTATGATAATAATGCACTGGATGAGGTTGAGGTTTTATACGATCAAAAAGGAAATTTTTATGATCAGGACGATGGCATGCGACGAGATTCCAGTACGGAAAGTCTTGCTCGCTTGCGCCCTGCTTTTGACCGTAAATATGGCAATGTGACTGCTGGCAATAGCGCTCAAATTACTGATGGTGCAAGCTGGTTAATTTTGGCGAGTGAAAAAGCCGTTAAGAAATATAATCTTTCAACTATTGCTAAGATCAGTGATACACAATGGGCAGGACTTGATCCCAGCGTTATGGGTATGGGACCAGTTCATGCCATGACACCCATTATGAAACGCAACAAATTAGCTATTGACGATATTGATTACTGGGAAATTAATGAAGCATTTGCAACCCAGGTGCTTGGCTGCATAGAAGCATGGAAGGAAACTAAATATTGCAAGGAACATCTGAAGTTAAAATCAGCCATGGGTGAAATTCCTCACGATCGACTCAATATTGATGGTGGTGGTATCAGTCTCGGTCATCCCGTTGGTGCCAGTGGTGCCAGAATAGTTTTGCATCTGGCAAAGATATTAGAAAAGAATGATGCCCGACGCGGTATCGCCAGTTTATGTATTGGTGGTGGTCAAGGTGGTGCAATGTTGCTTGAACGTGAAGAGAAACAGGATTAGACAAAGGATATGAAAAATAAAAAATTTAATCATTGGAAGCTGGAATTTGATGAAGCCAATATTTTATGGTTGCACTTTGATATGGCTGAATCCGGTGTCAACTTGTTATCTTCAAAAGTATTTGATGAGCTTGATTCTATACTGGACGATATTGCTAATGAACTTCCACAGGGTGTCATTATTTTATCCAGCAAAAAAGATAGTTTTATCTTTGGCGCCGATATAAAAGAATTTACCGAATTAGAAAACCAGCAACAGGCGATTGCTTTTCTTGAGCGTGGACACGCTTTAATGAATAAAGTTGAAGCCTTGTCCTGTCCAACAGTTAGTATGATTCACGGCATGTGTTTAGGCGGTGGTACAGAGTTATCACTGGCCTGTCGCTATCGTGTGATATCGACAGAAAGCTGTTCTCGAATTGGCTTGCCTGAAATAAAACTGGGCATCTTCCCAGGTTATGGTGGTACGGTACGCTCTATTCGACGAACAGGCCCATTAGCTGCTATGAATATGATGCTTACAGGTCGTGCATTAACTGCCAGGGCAGCGAAAAAGATAGGGCTGGTTGATGAGGCCGTACCACTTCGACAACTTAAGCATGCAGCTAAACGTTTTGTTATGGATGCACCCAGGCCCAAAAAACCGGGTTTATTACAGCGCCTTCCCAATAATAAACTACTGCGCTCTTTTGTTGCTTCAAAAATGCGCCAGCAAGTTGCTGCTAAAGCAAAACAGGAACATTATCCTGCACCCTACAAGCTCATAAGTTTATGGCAAAAATATGCTGGACAACCGAAAGAAATGCTTAAACAGGAAATCAAGGCCGTTTCTGATCTGGCCATTACGGACACGGCCAGAAATCTGGTTCGGGTATTTTTCCTGCAGGAGTCGTTGAAAAAACATGGAAAACAGACCGAGTTTAAGGCCAAACATGTGCATGTTATTGGTGGTGGAATCATGGGTGGTGATATTGCCTCGTGGTGTGCCATTAAGGGTTATACCGTATCAGTGCAGGATCAGGATCCTGAACGTTTAGCTCAAACAACAAAACGAGCATATACCTCATTTAAAAAGAAATTCAAAAAAGATCGACGAGCAATTGTTGCTGCCAATGATCGACTGATAATGGATCATAAAGGCATTGGTGTTGCACAGGCTGATATTATCATTGAAGCAATTTTTGAAGATGTAGACGTTAAGCGTGAACTCTATCAAAGCATCGAACCACAAATGAAAGAAGGAGCTGTCCTTGCTACTAATACTTCCAGTATCATGCTTGAAGACTTAAGCACGGTACTTAAAAATCCTGGTCGATTAGTGGGGTTACATTTTTTTAATCCTGTCGCACTAATGCCATTGGTTGAAATTATACATGGCAGCAACACTGATCAAACTACTATGCAACAGGCTTCTGCATTTGCACGTAGTATTAGCAAACTACCATTACCCGTTAAGAGCTCTCCTGGATTCCTGGTTAATCGTATTTTAATGCCCTATCTGCTGGAAGCTGTGATTATGGTTGATGAAGGTATTGCACCTGAATCTATTGATAAAGCAGCCACTGATTTTGGAATGCCTATGGGACCTATAGAACTGGCAGATGCTGTCGGTCTGGATATTTGTAAAAACGTGGCCAGTATTCTTTCTAAAACTACTGGCGCAGAATTGCCTAAAAATTTAGATAAAATTGTTAGCACAGGCAATCTGGGTAAAAAAACTGGCTCAGGTTTTTATAACTATAAAAAAGGCAAAGTACAAAAGAACAAAAAAATACAACATAAGAATCTTCAGCAAATTCAGGATCGTATGATTATGAAACTACTAAATGAATCGGTTGCCTGTCTCCGTGAAGGTATTGTTGAAAATGAAGATATGATTGATGCAGGTGTTATATTTGGCACCGGTTTTGCACCGTTTAGATCAGGATCGATACACCATATTCACAATGAAGGCGCTGAAAATCTTATTGCTAAAATGAACGAATTAGAAAAACAGTTTGGTGATCGATTTGCTCCTGATGAGTACTGGCAAAAATTAAAATCTGATTAAAACTTTAATTTTATTTTTTGGGTATTATTAGCTGTGTTGTTTTAATAAAACATCTAGCACTAATTCTTTTATTTCAACAGGTAATTTCTGGGACTCTGTCAGGAACAGGTTTTTAATGTATTCAAAGTCAGGGGTTCCACCAGGTACATGGATGGGTGTTTCCTTATATTTTATTCCTACATTTTCACCGGCACTAATAGCGGAATAAGTAAGTTTTTCACCAGTATTCCATGTAACTGATTTCTCCTGCAATTCTTTGTCATAACACAGTTCAAAACCATCAGCTTTAAGATCTTTATACCATACAATCAAGTCCATGCTGATAGATGTGAACCAGCGACGGGGCCGCTCTCCAGGAATTTGGCGTGTTTTTTTTATTTCCTTGAGCATACTTGATTGTAAATGCTTTCATTTATTTCCAAACAACCGATAGTAATTATCTTTAGTTATTTTCGCAATATGTTCAACACTGGTATTGCGAACTTCGGCCAGTGATTCTGCAACATGTCTTACTAATGAAGGCATGTTCTGTTTGCCACGGTATGGTACCGGTGCCAGATAAGGAGAATCGGTTTCTATTAACAATTTATCATCAGGAATATGTTTTGCTACTTCACGAAGCGCGTCTGCGGCTTTGAAGGTGATGATGCCAGAAAACGAAATCATGAAACCCAGTTCCATTGCTTTGTCTGCAAATTCCATTGTTTCTGTAAAGCAGTGAATGACGCCACTGCATTTTTCTGCATTTTCGTTACGTAATGTTTTAAGTGTGTCCTGCCCTGCATCTCGGGTATGTACAATGATGGGTTTATTAACATCATTAGCAATCTGTATGTGCGTGTGAAAACGTTCCTGCTGTTCCTGGGTGTCACCCTTGTGGTAATAATAATCGAGTCCCGTTTCACCAATAGCAACGACTTTTGAATTTGTTGACAGTGCTTTTAAGTCATCCGCATTGAGTGGTGTTTTTAAATCTGCCATGGGATGAACACCCACAGAGGCTGATATTTGTGGATAGTCGGCAATTTGAGCCAACATCATGGGGTACTTTTCGAGATTGATGGCAACACAGAGCATATGCTCTACGTCTGAGTTGAGGGTTCTTTGGATTAGTGTATCGAAATTACCATTAAAATCGGCAAGCTCAATACAGTCAAGATGACAGTGTGAATCGACAAACAAGTGAGTACAACTTTTTACAGGTATTACATCGTATGTGTAATACGGTCAGCCTTCATAGCACCTGCCAGGTGTGTTTCAATTTTGCTACGTGTTTGACCTTTATCCTGTGACGCAAACTGCACACCAATACCGCGAGCCCTGTTGCCCTGTGCGCCTGGTGGAGTGATCCAGATAATCTTACCGGCAACAGGCAAGCGATCACCATCTTCCATGAGTGTTAGCAGCATGAAAACTTCATCTCCCAGGGAGTAAACTTTGTTGGTTGGAATAAACAATCCACCATTTTTTACAAAAGGCATATAGGAGGCGTAAAGAGAAACTTTGTCTTTAATGCTGAGTGAAAGCATGCCTGCACGTGCATTGGGTGCGCTCATAGTGCTTGTCCTTTGTGTATAGAGTTTTTCATAATGAGTCCCATGATATTAGCAGATTCTCCCAGACTAATTGAAGATTCAGGGCAATTGTTTCTTTACGAATATAGCTCATGACCAGGTCGTTAAAGGCAAAAAGTCGTTTTGAATCTGATTTTTGAGCCAGTTTTACCAGTTGTGGGCGATTTTTTTCATTTATGACGCTGCTACTAAGCTGGGTATTTTTTAGACGGACGATATCATTGACCCAATCCAGCAACCAGCCCAGACTGGTATCCTTGGGTAAATTGGCTAATTTTGCGGCATAAGCCAGCGAGGACTCGCCATTTAGCCCTGCGGTTAATGCTTTACCCAGTAATTCACGTTGATCCAGGGATTCTTCATGCTGATTGAGGGCAGTCAGTGGTGCGCCATGGGCGTATTTAAGCGCGTTTTCAGCTGATTTAAGCCCTTGAGCGGCCAACCACTCCAATGCGATAGCTTCACTGGGATAAGGGAAGCGTAGGGACTGACAGCGGCTTCTTACCGTAATAGGCAGACGATGAGGCCTTGAGGTAACAAGTATAATCAGTGTCTGCTGTCCAGGCTCCTCAAGGGTCTTAAGTAAGGCATTAGCGCCCTGGACCAGCATCTTGTCGGCATTTTCAATAATAGCGATGCGATAGCCTTCAAATTGACTACTTGAGTTTAATTTGGTGCAAAGCCTGCGAATAGCGTCGATACGAATATTGAGTACAGGTTTTTTACTTTTAGAGTTTTCAGGTGGAACTGGTTTTAGATGGCTCAGGTCAGGGTGAGTCTGAGCAGCAATTAAGTGGCAAGAATCACAAAATCCACAGGCTTCTCCATTTTGTGTGGGCTGTTTACATAGTAAAGAAGCTGATAAGGACTGAGCAAAGTCACCTTTGCCGCTACCCTCTTCGCCGTACAGTAATATGGCGTGTGGCATACGCTGTGCCTGTTTTAGCTGCATCAGCTTGCCCCATTGCTCCTGTTGCCATGGATAAATCATGGTTTAGATAATTCCCCTATCTTGCAATTGCTGTTTAATTTGCTGTTGCACCTGCTCAAGTGCCAGACTGGCATCAACCGTACAAATACGTTCAGGATGCTGTGTCGCCAAATCAAGGTAAGCCTGACGAACTCGCTCGAAGAAATCATTCTTTTCTTTTTCGATACGGTCGGGTGCGCTGCGTTTACCAGCTCGCTCTCTACCTATTTCTACGGGGGCATCGAGTATGATGGTTAAGTCAGGTCTTAAATCGCCCTGCACCCATGCTTCCAGATCAGCAATTTTGGAGGTATCTAACTGACGACCACCACCCTGATAAGCATAGGTAGCTTCTGTGAAGCGATCACACAAGACATACTTGCCGGCATCTAGTGCAGGGCGAATTATCTTTTTGATATGTTCAGCACGGGCGGCAAACATCATTAACAATTCAGCATCATCGCTCATTTGTTCATCTGAATGTTGCAACAACAGACCGCGCAGGGATTCACCCAATGGTGTGCCTCCAGGTTCGCGTGTAACAATACATTGCTTGCCAGTCGCTTCTAATAAAGACTGGATGTAATCGCGGTTACTGGTTTTACCGACACCTTCAATACCTTCAAGTGTGATGAACTGACTCATATTTTTTATTTTTTTCTTTGATATTTATCAACGGCTTTATTGTGTTCAGCTAGTGTACTCGAAAACTTGTGCCGACCCGAATCATCACTGTAAGCAACAAAATAGAGATAATCTGTTTTAGCTGGGTGCATAACGGCTTTAATTGCACCCAGACCGGGCATGGCAATCGGTGTTGGTGGTAAACCGCTGCGTGTATAAGTATTGTACGGTGTGTCTTTACGCAGATCTCTAAAACGTATGTCACCTTTATAAGTATCACCCATACCATAAATAACGGTTGGATCAGTTTGTAATCGCATCTTCTTGCGCAAACGATTGATAAACACGCCGGCGATTACCGTTCTCTCTTCTTTAACCGCACTTTCTTTTTCTACAATGGAAGCAAGAATTAATGCCTCATAAGCAGATTTAAAAGGTAAGCCTGGCTCACGCTGTTCCCATAAACTATTTAAATGTTGTTTCATTATATTATGTGCACGCTTGAGCACATCAATGTCACTCATGCCTTTATGAATTTTGTAAGTATCAGGAAAAAATAAACCTTCGGGGTGATCATAATCAATACCTAATTTTTGAAGTATTTCTCTTTGATTTAAATCATTCAGTTCATGACTAATGGCCTTGTGAGATTTTATAACCTGCATAAATTCTTTAAAAGACCAGCCTTCTAATAGTTTTAGGGAGTGTTGAAGAACACGTCCTGATGTAATGTTAGTCATTAAGTCGGACAATGTTTCACCAGGTTTTATTTCATACTCACCGACCTGTAATCTTTTTGCATCACCATTTAAACGCGTCCATAAAATTAAAATAACAGGATGAGCTACCAGATCATGCTGCTCAAGCTGTTTAACCAGACTACGAATGGTTGCACCCTGCTTTATTTCAACGACCAAACTTTCCTGCAACGAATTGGCTGTACTCATGGTCTGTTTTAGGACAGTAAAAAAGCCAACTGAAAGCACAATGGCAATTAAAAAACCGGTAGTAACTAAATTAGCTTTTGCCAGTTTATTTCTCATTATGCCTGCATCCGTTGTTGTAATAATTTGGAAAGTCTTAGTGTTGTAACACCGATTTTATAACTCTTATCTTGAATAGATTTAATCGGCCAGACTCCGATAATACTATTACAAACAAAAATTTCATCCATACTTATTAGTTCATCTTTATTTATTTCAACAACCTGTGTCTCAAGACCAAGCTCTTTAGAAATTGATAATATTTGACCACGTATAATACCATCGACCCCGCTATAATTTAGAGAGGGCGTGTACAATTGATTATTCTTAATAGAAAAAATATTGCTCATGGTGCCCTCTATAACATGCCCCTCATCGTCAAGCATAATACCTTCCTGGTATTCATCATGCCATTCATTTCTGGCCAATACATTATCCAGTCTATTTAGATGCTTAATACCAGCAAGCCCTGAATTTTTTGAGACAGGATGCCGACACAAACAGGCTTTAATGCCATGGCTTAAATATTCTTCAGGATATTGTGGTAAATCACTCAGCAGGGTAATTCTGGTTGGTTTTTGTAGCGATGGGCTTCGGTAGCCTCGATTGCCCTGGCCACGCGTTAAAATTAATTTAACAACACAATCTTTAACACTGTGTTGTTTTATTAAAGTAGTTACTTCTGCTTCGAAAAGAGCAATCATTGACGCATCAATCGCCAGGCGTTTAGCGCCACTGCGCATGCGTGCAATATGTTCATCCCAGAATTGAAGTTTGCCATCAATGCAGGCGATGGTCTCAAATAAACCATCACCGTAGTGTAAACCTCTATTCATGACCGAAAGATGCTGACAGGGAACTCCATTGATACTTATGTGCTGCATCATGAATCTAACTCAAAAATATTGACCAGTCCTTTTGCTTTGGCTCGTGTTTCTTCCAGTTCATGCTGAGGGCTTGAATCAGCAACAATACCTCCGCCCGCACGAAAACTAATTTTATTTTTAGCACGTACCATCGTTCGAATTAAAATATTTAAATCCATACTGCCATCACGATTAATGTAGCCTAGAGAACCTGTGTAAGCACCACGTTGCTCCTGTTCCATTTCTGTCAATATTTCCATACAACGCACTTTGGGACAACCCGTTATGGTTCCACCGGGAAAGACGGCTTTTATAACATCAACAGGTGACAACTGGTCTTTAATTGTACCTCGAACATTGGAAACAATATGATGCACGTGTTGGTAACTTTCTAATGCCATTAGTTCATCAACTTTAACACTGCCGGGCTGACAGACTCGTCCCAGATCATTGCGCTCAAGATCAATTAGCATGATATGTTCAGCCTGCTCTTTTGGATGCTCAAGTAATTCTTTTGATATGGCTGCATCTTCACAGACGGATATACGTGGTCGTGTGCCTGCTATTGGCCGTGTTTCAACGATATTATTTTTGCACTGCACTAGTCGTTCAGGTGAGGAACTAATTACAGTAGCATCACCCAAATTAGCCAGGGCGGCAAATGATCCTGGATTAGAGGCCGATAGTGCATTAAAAATATCAATGTCGTCGATATCATCTTCAATATCAATCAACCATGAGCGTGACAGGTTGGCCTGAAAAATATCACCATCAACAATGTACTGTTTGATGATTTTAACCTGTTCCATATATGGTGATTCATCAGTCTCTTTAATGGCTTTACAATTTATTTTTGTTTTCTTATTTTTAGTGGGATGCCGACCTGCTTCCAGTACATCTTTTTCAATTTGATCCAGCAGAAAGGCATGCTCAGTTTCTGCTATGGCGGTCACTGTATTTTTAAGATGATCTATAATGATCGCTGCTGGACAACGTCGTGCTATGGCGAGCGGAATATTATTTTTCGAGGCAAGCGTATTGATAGAAGCCAGCTTGAGTGTTGGCTCAACTTCTACCGCCATTTCATAAGATAAATAAATAAACCAGCCACCTGTAAATGGCAAATCAGAAAAGGCTGGCTTGATACTCTCTTTTTGCCACCAACTATCAAACGCATTGAAAAAGCCTGATTTGTTTTCTAGCGATGTCTCGCCTGAAAATGCCAGCGTTTGATCCTGGTTGAGAATTAAAGCTTCCTGTGGGTATGCAAAAATAATATCGTAGCGATCACGTAATCGTGCTTCACTGCTTGAAGTACTAACGAGTGCGTAAGGATACTGCTCAGATTTGTTTTTGCAGAGTGCTGTTAAATCCAGATGATTTGCAAGCAACCGAGTCTGGAATGACATTGCTGCTGCCTTAGTCAGTCATTTTCCTGAAAACTAGAGTGCCATTGGTGCCACCAAATCCAAATGAATTAGAGACAGCAACATCTATTTTCATATCACGAGCCGTATTGGCAACATAATCAAGATCACAGCCTTCACCGGGGTTTTCAAGATTAATAGTAGGTGGTGCAACCTGATCGTGAATAGCCATAACAGAGAAAACAGCTTCGATACCACCTGCTGCTCCCAGTAAGTGACCGGTCATTGATTTTGTAGAGCTGACAGCTATTTTGTATGCATGATCACCTAATGCCAATTTAACAGCATTGGTTTCTGCAATATCACCTGCAGGCGTAGAAGTACCGTGTGCGTTAACGTAATCCACATCAGTGTTGTTAAGGCCTGCATCCTTGAGCGCATTTTGCATACACCTGGCGGCACCGCTGCCATCAGCCAATGGCATGGTCATGTGATAAGCATCACTGTTGTAACCGAAGCCAGCGACTTCACAATAAATTTTGGCACCACGTGCTTTCGCATATTCGTATTCTTCAAGTATTAATATGCCAGCACCATCGCCCAGTACAAAACCATCGCGATCCTGGTCCCAGGGACGGCTGGCGCCTTCAGGATCATCATTGCGTGTTGATAGCGCCCTTGCTGCGGCAAAGCCTGCAATGCCTATGGGTGATGAAGATTTTTCACCTCCACCGGCAATCATTACATCAGCATCACCATAAGCAATGATTCGTGCTGCCTCACCGATACTGTGAGTACCCGTTGAACAAGCTGTACCAATCGCAATATTTGGGCCTTTGGTGCCGTACATGATCGAGAAATTTCCTGAGATCATGTTGATGATGGAACCTGGTACAAAAAAGGGCGAAATTTTACGTGTGCCAGAGTTGAGCATTTTCTCATGATTAACTGCAATCATGGGAAGACCGCCAATACCTGAACCGATTGCAGTACCAATTCGATCTGCATTTTCATCGTTAATTTCAAGACCGGAGTCGCGTAAAGCCTCATCGGCTGCGACCAGACCATAATGGATGAAGGTATCCATTTTCTTAAGATCTTTTTTGGGTATGATGTGTGTAGCATCAAACCCTTTGACGGTAGCCGCAATTTTTACGGGGCAATCACCAGTATCGAATGTATCGATAGTCGATATACCGCTTTTACCCGCTTTAATATTGCTCCAGCTGTCTTTCAGATTGAGACCTACGGGCGAAACAATGCCCATACCAGTTACAACAACACGACGTTTAGACACTTTTTAGTACCTGCAATAAATAACAACAGCCACAAATGTGGCTGCGTCGAACTAGAAAAAGCCAACAGAAATTAGTCTGTGTGAGCGTTAACGTAGTCGATAGCTAATTGAATAGTAGTGATCTTTTCTGCTTCTTCATCAGGAATCTCACACTCAAACTCTTCTTCAAGAGCCATTACTAATTCAACTGTGTCCAGTGAATCCGCACCAAGATCATCAACAAATGATGCTGCGTTTACTGCTTGTTCTTCGGTTACGCCAAGTTGTTCGATTACGATCTTACGAACGCGTTCTTCAGCTGTGCTCATTTAATTTTCCTCGTTAATGTAATCAGTCAGAGAGCTGCGCGGTATTCTAGTGAATTCGCGCACAGCAATCCAGTTAAATTATCACCTAATAAAAATATAGTTAAAACAATTTATTTAACAATTAGTTACAGGCTATTCTTAATATTTACTATAGGTTTTGTTCTGGCTAAATTGATCAAAATATGTACTAAGACATATACATGCCACCATTTACGTGCAAAGTTTCACCAGTAATATAGCTAGCATCAGGCCCTGCAAGGAAAGCAACGGCATTTGCAATATCTGCAGGATTACCCAAACGATTGAGTGGAATTGATCCAATTAACGCTTCTTTTTGGTCGTCAGCTAACTCACGAGTCATATCGGTATCGATAAAACCAGGTGCTACTACATTGACTGTAATATTACGTGAACCAATTTCCCTGGCCAGTGATTTGGTAAATCCTAACAGGCCAGCTTTGGCTGCTGAGTAATTGGTTTGACCGGGGTTACCACTTGAGCCAACAACAGAACCGATATTGATAATACGTCCTTTTCTGGCTTTCATCATTTTACGTAATACCGCTTTTGAAAGTCGGAATATGGAGGTCAGGTTCGTGTCGATAATATCGTTCCATTGATCATCTTTCATCATCATCAATAAATTATCACGAGTGATTCCGGCGTTATTAACCAGGATACTGACATCACCAAAATCACTGCCGATTTGTTTGATAACGCTGGCAACTGAATCTGCGTCAGTGACGTTTAAACACATGCCTTTTCCATTATCTCCTAAATACTCAGAAATTTTTTCTGCACCGCCTTCTGTGGTGGCTGTACCAATCACCGTCGCTCCATCTGCTTTCAGTTGTTCAGCAATGGCTTTACCAATGCCTCGGCTAGCACCAGTTACCAGTGCAACTTCACCTTCTAATTTACTCATAATCATCTCTTATTTTTTAAATTGTTTTTGTTGATTAATTCGCATCCATGGAATCTAAAAATTTCTGCATACTTGCTGGTGTATCGAGTGCAAAAGTTGGAATTTCTTTTGTAATACGTCGTGATAAACCGCTCAGTACTTTACCAGGACCACATTCGACAATAGCGTCATCAGCGGCTGAACCAATAATCTTAGCTGTTTCAACCCAGCGTACGGGATTGTATAACTGTTTGACTAAGGCATCACGAATCTCATCAGGATCTTCATGACTTTTTGCATCAAAATTATGTATTACCTGGATTTCAGGCTCACTAACGGTAATGGTTTTTAATGTTTCAGCCAATTGATCTGCCGCAGGCTTCATTAGTGAACTGTGTGAAGGAACACTGACGGGTAATTTAAGCGCACGTTTGGCGCCTTCTTCTATTGCCAGTTCAATAGCTTTATCGACCGCGGCAGCATTACCCGCAATCACGACCTGACCTGGAGAATTAAAATTAACCGCTTCAACAACCAGGTTGGTCTCAGATGCTGCTTTCTGACAAACATTGTTCACCTGTTCGTCCGATAAGTTAAGAATTGCTGCCATTGCACCCTCACCTTCTGGCACGGCATTCTGCATTAAGCGGCCACGTTCAGCCACCAGCTTGATGGCATCGGTAAATTCGATAGAATTTGCAGCCACCAGTGCCGCATATTCACCCAGACTGTGCCCCGCAAGGACGAAAGGTTTAATCATGCACTGCTCTGCCATAACACGCATGACAGCAATATCAGCTGCCAGCATTGCAGGTTGGGTTATTTCAGTTTGATTGAGCTTTTCTACCGGGCCATTACTAACGATGTCCCATAGGTCGTAACCAAGAGCATCAGAAGCTTCTTTAAAGGTATCAATAATTTGCGGCCAGTTTTCAGTGTAATCTGACAACATGCCAATAGATTGAGAGCCTTGTCCTGGAAAAACTACAGCAATATTCATTTAAATTTCCTGTGCTGAAATAATTAATTTTTTTGGAGAAACGTATTCTATCGCAAACCCAGCACATCTTGCATATCATAAAGCCCTGCTTGCTGATCTTTTAACCAGATAGATGCTCGAACCGCGCCGTTAGCAAAGGTCATTCGACTGGAAGCTTTGTGTGTGATTTCAACACGCTCACCTTCAGCGGCAAACATCACGGTATGATCACCAACAATATCACCGGCACGAATGGTTTCAAAACCAATCGTTTTGCGCTCGCGTTCTCCACTAATGCCTTCTCTCCCATAAACAGCGCACTCTTCGAGATTACGGCCTAATGCATCAGCTACCACTTCGCCCATGCGTAGAGCCGTACCGGAAGGTGCGTCTACTTTATGACGATGGTGTGCTTCAATCACTTCGATATCAACGTCATCGCCCAGTACACGGGCTGCCATATCCAGAAGTTTAAAACAGAGATTAACACCAACACTCATATTGGGTGCAAACACAACACTAATGCTTTTAGCTGCATCACTGATTTGAGTTTTTTGCTCATCACTAAAGCCAGTGGTACCAATAACGATACTTTTGTTGTTAGCGACACAGAAATCCAGATTGGCCAGTGTGGCTTCTGGAGAGGAAAAATCAATCAGTATATCGAATTGATCAGTAACATCAGCGAGGTTCTCAACCAGAGTGACGCCCAGAGAACCAATACCCACTATGTCTCCAATATCACCACCAACTAATGGGTTTCCAATATGCTCAATTGCAGCTGATAGCTGACAGTCTTCCGCCTGATTACAGGCATTAATTAAAGAACGTCCCATGCGGCCAACCGCACCAGTTACTGCAATGTTGATCATGTTTACTCCGTGCAAATATTTTTTATAAGTATTATTAAGATTTTACGTCGTCAATAAAACGTTTCACTCGATCCAGCCATGAATCACTTTGTGGGCTGTGTCGTTTACCATCGCTCTTGATCGAGTCGTCAAATTCACGTAATAAATCTTTCTGCTTGCTGCTTAGTTTAACCGGAGTTTCAACTGAGACACGACATAGTAAATCGCCTACTGGACCACCACGAACAGGTTTAACACCCTTACCACGCATACGGAATAAACCACCCGATTGAGTTTCAGCAGGAATTTTAAGTTTAAGACGTCCTTTCAATGTTGGTACTTCTAACTCTCCACCTAACACTGCTGTTGCAATACTGATTGGCATTTCACAATACAGATCATTATCATCACGAGTAAAGATGGGATGTGGCTTAACCTGAACCTGGACAAATAAATCACCATTTGGGCCACCATGTACACCAGCTTCACCCTCACCACCTAAGCGAATGCGGTCACCGTTATCAACACCCGCCGGTATTTTTGCAGACAGTGTTTTGGTTTTTTGCACACGACCCTGACCGCTACAATCAGGACAGGGGTCAGAAATAGTTTTGCCCTGGCCATGACAGTTTGGACAGGTTTGCTGAACGGCAAAGAAACCTTGTTGCATGCGAACCTGACCAACACCTCCACAAGTAGTACAGGTAGTAGCACTAGTCCCTTTTTTTGCGCCAGAGCCATCACAGGTTTCACAGTTCTGCATTGATGGCACACGTATATTAACTTCTGTACCAAATACCGCATCTTCTAGTGAAAGCTCCAGGTTATATCTTAGATCAGAACCACGCGCTGCACGGCTACGACCACCGCCGCCTCGGCCACCTCCAAAAATATCACCAAAGACATCACCAAAAATATCACCAAAGTCACCACTACCACCAAAACCAGCCGCACCGGGTCGTCCACCCATAGAAGGGTCTACGCCGGCATGACCGTATTGATCATAGGCAGCTCTTTTTTGTGCATCAGAGAGAATGTCATAAGCTTCTTTAGCTTCTTTAAACTTTTCCTCAGATTCAGGATTATTAGTATTACGATCTGGATGATGTTTCATAGCAAGACGACGATAAGCCTTCTTCAGGTCAGCATCGTTCACATCTCGTGAAACAGACAGAACTTCGTAATAATCGCGTTTAGACATAAGTTACTTCTTCACTAAAATTTTTAATTCAAAACATAAAACCAGAACAGTTGCCTGCCCTGGTTCTATGTATATCAACTACATGAAATAAATTGTTAGACTTATTTCTTGCTGTCCTTGTCATTAACTTCTTCAAACTCAGCATCAACAACATCTTCAGCAGAAGCTTCAGCCTGACCTGCTTCTGCACCGCCAGCATCTGCCTGTTGTTCAGCGTAGGCTTTTTCAGCGATCTTGCTAGCTACTTCAGTTAAAGCAGTTGTTTTAGCTTCGATAGCTTCTTTGTCATTGCCTTCGAGAGCAGTTTTAAGTTCAGCAATTGCAGCTTCAGCCTGTGATTTTTCATCAGCTTCAACTTTGTCGCCTAAATCTTTAATTGATTTTTCAGTTGCATGAATCATATTTTCAGCTGCATTTTTAGCATCGATTAATTCGCGTGCTTTTTTATCTTCGTCAGCATGTGCTTCAGCATCCTTGATCATTTGTTCAACTTCTTCATCAGACAAACCACTGGAAGCTTTAATCACGATGGACTGTTCTTTACCAGTTGCTTTATCTTTTGCTGATACGTTCAGGATACCGTTGGCATCAATGTCAAAGCTAACTTCAATTTGAGGTACGCCGCGTGGCGCAGGTGGAATATCACTTAGATCAAATCGACCCAGTGATTTATTACCTGTCGCCATTTCACGCTCACCCTGTAATACGTGAACCGTTACTGCGTTCTGGTTATCGTCAGCAGTTGAAAATACCTGTGCAGCCTTGGTAGGAATCGTTGTGTTTTTCTCAACCAGTTTGGTCATTACACCACCCATAGTTTCGATACCCAGTGACAGAGGCGTTACGTCGAGTAGCAGGATGTCATTCACATCACCGCCTAATACACCACCCTGTAGCGCAGCACCCATGGCCACCGCTTCATCAGGATTCACATCTTTACGAGGTTCTTTACCGAAGAATTTCTGTACCTCTGCCTGAACCTTGGGCATACGTGTTTGACCACCAACAAGAATGATATCGTCGATATCACTGGCAGATAAGCCAGCGTCACTTAAAGCTTGTTTACAAGGGGCAATAGTGCGTGTTACCAGGTCATCAACCAGACTTTCAAGCTTGGCACGTGAAAGTTTAATGTTCAGATGTTTAGGACCTGTTGCATCAGCTGTGATGTAAGGCAGGTTAACATCAGTTTGCTGTGTTGAAGACAATTCAATCTTCGCTTTTTCTGCCGCCTCTTTTAAGCGCTGCAACGCCAGAGGATCATTATGTAGATTAATGCCTGAATCTTTTTCAAATTCGTCTGAAAGATAATCGATCAAACGCATATCGAAATCTTCACCACCGAGGAAAGTATCACCATTGGTTGCCAATACTTCAAACTGGTATTCACCGTCGATTTCTGCAATTTCGATGACAGATACGTCAAAAGTACCACCACCCAAATCATAAACGATGATTTTTGAGTCACCGCTCTTCTTGTCCATTCCGTAGGCTAATGCCGCGGCAGTTGGCTCATTGATGATACGCTTAACATCAAGACCTGCGATTTTACCCGCGTCTTTTGTTGCCTGGCGCTGTGAATCATTAAAGTAAGCAGGTACAGTGATAACCGCCTCAGTAACTTCATGGCCTAAATAGTCTTCAGCCGTTTGCTTCATTTTCTGCAACACGCGCGCTGAAATTTCAGGGGGCGCCATCTTGTTACCATGCGCTTCTACCCATGCATCGCCATTATCAGCCTTGATAATCTTGTAAGGCACAAGCTTAATGTCACGTTGCACTACTTCTTCGTCAAAGCGACGGCCAATTAAACGTTTCACCGCATACATGGTGTCTGCAGGATTAGTCACTGCCTGACGTTTAGCAGACTGACCGGTTACAACTTCATCATTTTCAGTGAATGCTACAATTGATGGCGTAGTACGATCGCCCTCGCTGTTTTCGATAACCTTGGCGGTATCGCCATCCATTACTGCTACGCAGGAGTTGGTGGTACCGAGGTCGATTCCTATAATTTTAGCCATGGGTTAAATCTCCAAATAATTAATTTCTTTAAATATGTTTATGCTTGAATCTGTATATGGGGTTAGTTCACCCCTTTTCAATGCTTTATTCAGCGGCCTTTGAAACCATGACCATCGCGGGTCTAACCAGACGGTCATTCAATAAATAGCCTTTCTGCATAACGGCAATCACTGTATTTGGCTCAACCTCGTCAGTTGGCTGCGCAGTCATCGCCTGATGTAATTCAGGGTCAAATTTCTCATTTATCGGATCAAGCATTTTGATGTTGAATTTTTCAAACATCTGGCTAACCATATTGATAGTAAGCTCCATGCCCTCTTTCAGGCTTTCTGCACTGGCATCTTCCGCTGCTAGACCCAGCTCCATACTATCCATTACGGGTAATAATTCAGTAACGAATTTTTCGATACCATATTTGTGTGCGTTTTCTAAATCTTTCTGGGTGCGACGACGCAAGTTTTCCATTTCTGCCTTGGTGCGTAACAACAAATCCCAGTTTTCTTCAGCCTTTGATTTCGCACTGTTTAGCTGTTCAATCAAGTCATCTTCAGCCTGAACTAGTGCTTCTTCCTCGGCCTGCATTTCGGCTTCATGATCAATTTCTTCTACTACTGGCTCTTCTGCCTGATTTGCATCATTCGATGACATGTTTACTCCAATATTAAATAAATCAACAAGTTATACAATATTTGTCTATCTGCTCGGCTATATGGGGATGACGATTATACAATTCAACCCTATATCCTTAAATAATTTATGTTTTCAGTGCTTCACCTAATAAACGCGCTGTCATATCAACAACGGGGATCACTTTGTCATAATTAATGCGTGTGGGGCCAATGACGCCCAGAGCCCCTACCATCTTGCCTTCAACAGAATAAGGTGCTGTTATTACACTGCAATCACCGAGGCCTTTGATACCCACTTCATGACCGATAAAGATCTTCACGCCCTCTGCCTTAATGCAGCGATCAAGTAGACCCAGCATTTCACGCTTATGATCAAACATATCCAGAATATGCTGCATGTGCTCTTTATTATCAACGCCATAACGCAAAAGATTTGTCTTACCCTGAACCAAATACGGTTCATCTTTCTGTTTAAAACCAGGTAATGCCTTATCTGCGACCTCTATCACCGTCCGCATGATGTTATCCATATCATTACGGGTGTGGTCTAAATCCTGTAGTAGTTCTTTACGTACGGCGAAGATATCCTGCCCTGAAAATTGCTGATTTAGGTAATTTGCAGCTGCCTGTAACTGTTCAGCAGAATATTCCCTGTCCAGATGAACAACACGGTTTTGCACTTCCTTCTCATTGGTGACCAGAATTGCTAGAACCTTGTTTTCAGGTAGTGACAAAAATTCAATATGACGCAATTTTGACTCAGTATTTTTGGGTACAGTGATAACACCGGCCATATGAGTCATCTCAGATAGCATATGGTTAGCCTGGGTAATCAGTGTTTCTTTATTCTGGTCAGGGTTTAACTGATCTTTAAGCTTGGTGAACACCTGTTTTTTCAGCGGCTTCACTTCGAGCATGGTATCAATAAACATCCGCAAACCCTGTTCAGTAGGGATCTTTCCAGATGAAGTGTGAGGCGCGACAACCAGCCCTTTCTTTTCAAGACCAGACATGACATTACGAATGGTCGCAGAACTAATATCCAGCCCTGCCATATCCGCTAATTGCTTTGAACCCACTGGTTGCCCATCACTGATATAACTATCGACCAGATTCTTCAGCAAGGTGGCTGCACGGTCATTCAATATCTGGGGTGTTGGGGACATACAATACTCAATTACTAAATAAAATTAGCACTCTACATAGATGAGTGCCAGCGACGAATTATCATAGCAAACTACAGTTGGGTCAAGGATATATACAGCTTATTGATAGCTTGTTTTGAATAAGTTTATGCATAATTAAATTAATAACAGAAATAATAATTATTCTCAGATAGTTAGCTAAACGACCTAGAACGTATTACTAATTACGCTATAATCTAAAACTATTAGCTAAAAGTTCATAATAGCTCACGCCAAGATATACATAATATGATTAATTCTTTCGCCTCTAGCAGATTTATTCCAATTCTATGCCTACTCTTCAGCACCCAGGCTATGGCTGAACACGGAAAACCAGGGCCTGCATTTAGTAATCCAGACCACACAGAAGTACTTCCAGAGAGCTGGTATAAACAGCCTGTCAAATATCGGAATGTACCCGCCAACAGTGATCTAGTTGTCACTCTGGATCAGCATCTATATCCTGCACTACTTCCCTTAATTAAGGATTTTGCCAGTAAACAACAAATACATATTGCTGTACAGGAAGGAACATGCGGCATTTCAGCGGGGGCTCTGCTTGATAAAAAAGTCGACATCGGTGGTTTTTGTTGTCCTGCTGGAGAAGCTGATCGTCTGCCGGGGCTTAAATTCCATACTCTTGGCATTGCATCTTTGGCGCTTATCACCCACCCCAGCAATCCTGTTGATAGCCTGACTGCGAACGAGGCTCGCCTCGCTTTTGCTGGTAGCATGGCGAATTGGCAGCAGGCTGAAGCAAGCAATAATGACGCTTTATCTAAAATAGGACAAATTCATCCTGTTGCCCGCTTACACTGTAAAAATCGCCCAGGCCACTGGCGTTTAATTCTAGCCAATGAAGACCATTTCAGCACAATAACTAATGAAGTAAGTACCATTCCAGATATGATTCGACAAATAGCCGAACAACCCGGCACCATCGGTTTTGAAACTCTGTGGATGACCCGTTTACATAATAAGTATCCAGTAAAATTGCTCAATATCGATGGTAATAGTGCTAAGGATGAGCAGGCACTGCTCGATGGACGTTATCCTTTTTATCGTAACTACAATATCACTACCTGGACGAACAACGAGACTCGCAAACCACTGGCCAATGAACTTGTACATTATCTGCAAAGTCACTTCGAATCGGTTGATCAAAAATATGGTTTTGTTTCTAGCAAGAAGTTACGTAAGGCTGGCTGGAAATTTAAGGATGGTGAACTGATAGCAGCACCGGAATAGTTCGTGTTAATAAATCAGCTGAACAAAATCCCCATTGCAGTCAAGATGCTGTTACTAACAATGTTTATCAGTATTGCTTTGTGGTTAGTGCTTGACAAGTATCAGCTTCAGGATTTGCGACAGGCATTTCTGACTGAGACTAAACATGACCTGACTAAAGAAGCTATAGAGGATCGAATTCACTTCGATCGTGGCGTACGAAGCATTAATATTGCAGCCAAACTAATATCAATCCAGAAACCCTTTCTTGACTACCTGGCGAAACAGTCTGATATTCCTGCTTCTTCAGACAGTAATCCACGTTTTTATCATATTGACACCCCACCACAGTGGTTGCCTAAAAAATCTATTTTGCGCACCTTCTTCAATGCACGTTATGCCATAATAATTGATGCGGAAGGCTCAGTAAAAGAGATATACCACAATCAACCACCGCATGAAGCTGCAGAGTCATTACCTGAAGAATTACTCAATACAAGTCTATTGCTGCGTAAACTAAGTCATAACCAGTCCTATATGACAATACTGGGAGAATCCCCCTATATCATCTCTGCCGAAGTTATAAAAAATAGCACTTTTGCAGCAACCCTGTTGTTAGCTAGCCCCATCGATAATAACTTTCTTTCACTCATAAGTGAAATGCAGCCACACAATACAATTACGACTCTCATTTCACATGAAACTGGTAAAGTGGTAGCTAGCAGCAAGCCCACGGATATTCCATCAGGGGCACATGTTAAGGATCTACAAGTTGCTTATCTACAGACCGGTAAATCTTTTTTTGACTACGGTGCTTCTGACCTTGAACTAGAGTTTGCCTCTTTCTACCCTACCGATGATGCAGAACGTCTTAGTAATCTGATTCTGGATATAAATAGTCACCAGCGCTCCATTCTAGTGGTTACCTTGCTTCTGGCTTTTCTATTAATGAGTATCTGGTGGTCACGCCGCATTAGCCAGTTAGCTCGTCTGACAGAAAATTTTTCTAAGACTAAACTCGGTGTCTCCCTGAATCAACATAGTAGTGGAGATGAGATAATTAACCTCGAAAGAAATTTTAAAAAATTAATCTCTGAAATTGAGCATTCTCATCATCTGTTACAACAAGAAATAAAACTCAAAGCAACTCTAGCCGATCAATTACGTCATCACGGTGAAGAATTAGAGAAAAACAATGAACAATTACAAAAAGAAATAGATCAACGATTACAAAGTGAGCAAGAACTCCGTACAGCCAGAGAATCGGCCGAAGAGGCAAATAAAGCTAAATCAAAATTCCTCTCTCGCATGAGCCATGAATTACGTACACCACTTAATGCCATTCTGGGTTTTGGTTACTTATTAAGAACAAATACTGATCAACCTTTAAGTGATTCTCAATCTGATAATGTGCAGGAAATGCTAATTGCGGGCGAACACCTGCTCGATCTGGTTAATGAAATACTAGACCTGAGTCGTATTGAAAGTGGCCGTCTTGAACTTAAGCTGGAGTGCATTGCCATCACCCCCATTATTGAAAAATGTTTAGCACAAATTAATCCACTGGCCACATCAAATAATATCACATGTAAATTTGACTCAGGATTCACAGGTTTAGTAGAAGCTGATCAGAAACGCCTAAAACAAGTATTGATCAATCTACTTTCCAATGCCATAAAATATAATAAAAACAATGGCACCATTAACATCTATTGCACAAAAGAAACCCAACAAATCAGAGTCAGCATTCAGGATACTGGACGAGGAATTACTGACGATGCAAAACAATACCTATTCAAACCATTTGAACGAATAGACTCTGCCTATGATGGCATTGAAGGTACAGGTATTGGACTTGCTATGGTAAAGCAACTGGTTGAGGGGATGCACGGTAAAGTTGGCGTAGATAGTACGATTGGTGTTGGCAGTACCTTCTGGTTCGAGTTACCCATATGCACATCAACTCCAACCGAGTGTGTAGATACAATAATAAAAGACACCAAACCTGCCAACATTTCAAATAACAATTATAAAATATTATATATTGAAGATAATTTATCAAATCAAAAATTAATAAATAGATTTCTATCTTCTCGTAATGATATTGAACTATTTGTAGCTGTTACTGCTGAAGCAGGGTTAGATATTATAATGAATCAACAGCTTGATCTAATTTTACTCGACATAACTTTACCGGGCATGGACGGTTTTGAAGTACTTAAAAAACTTCAGAGTAACCCAGTTACAGAATCAATACCTGTAATTGCTGTAACAGCCAACGCGACACCTGCAGATATTAATCAAGGCATGGGAGCTGGTTTTAACGAATATTTAACCAAACCAATAAATATAAACAGATTAAATGATACACTGGACAGATTCCTTATGAAAAAGACCTGCAATAAAGATTAACTCCAGAAATTCTTACTGCGTAGCTAAAATACACTTTTTCAAGTGTATAAATTCAACTCATAGGCAAAGAACAGCCATCAAAAAATCATGGGGTTTCACGTAGTGTTTTTATATATAGAATGATCGAATCAATTTCAGCTTCAGTTAATTGCTGTCCCCATGGAGGCATTCGAGGGGAGCGATCTATGGCTGCACCACCCTTAACAATGATCTCTTTTAAATATTGATCATTGACCTGACTTAATTGGAGATTGACGGGCGATGCATCCTTCATTACTTTTGCTAATTCTCCATTGCCTTCACCATTCTGGCCGTGACACAGGCTGCAGTAATTTTTATACAGTAGTTTCCCTTTTTTTATCGATATAATTGAATTGATTTCAATCTTTTTTAAAAAATCAGCAGCTTTTTTTGGTTCTTTTCGTAAAGCCTGAATAAACCAGGCTACCGACTCTATTTGCTCATATGATAATTCACGCCCCCATGGTGGCATTTCATTGCTCATCACACCGCTGAATGTATTGTTATAATTTTGACTACCGCCGTATCTTATTGCCGTACGAAGGCTAGGTAGATCTGTGCCATATCGACTTTCATGTAAATTAGTAGACGGATATTTTTTTAACGATAAGGGTAATATGCCATCACCATAGCCCATATTTCCATGGCATAAAACGCAATGTTCTTTAAAAATAGCAGCACCTAGGGCAAGGCTGGGTTTAACTTCACCACCATTTTTTGCACTAAGGTCTGTTGTCAAAACCAGAAACATAACCGGCACAAGCGATAAAGATTTCAACATATACATAGGCATGTTATTTAACTTCAACTGTCATCTTCATATTAGGGTGAATTGCACATTCCACGTCTACAAGGCCGGGCTTATCAAAAGTGACACTTTTTGACTCCCCCTCAGGATAAGACCCCAGATCAAAAGTTTTTGCCTCTGACATACTAAATACGTTATGAAAAAAATAGTCATTGTTGGTGAATTTTACGGTATCCCCAACTTCGACTGTTAATTTACTTTTGGTAAATTTCTTATCTTTTTGACCAACTATAAATTCACTGGCTAATACTTGTGTTGATAGCAGACTCATCATTAATAAAAACCAGATTTTATTGAGACACTTCATTTATATTCTCCTTAAATTTTTAATAATGCTACGTTACTGCAGGGGTACAACGGGTAAATTAACTGATTTTGGCTTTGTTGTTAAGGCCTGTAAAAATGCAACCAACTCCAGTTTTTCCCATTTATTTAGTTTCAATGGTTTCATACTGGGTGATAAATTGGTTTTAATCTCACCACCTTTTACATAATGCTCAACAACTTCCATTAAAGAGTTTGCCGAACCATCGTGAAAATAAGGAGCTGTCAAAGCAATATCTCGTAAGGTTGGTGTTTTAAATGCGCCCTTCATTAAACTGACAGCTTTCTGATTAAAGCGTCCCATATCCGGTTTAATATTATTAAATGAAGCCAGACCTATGTTATGAAAACCATTATCCGTAAAATTAGGTGGCAAATGACAGGCTATGCAATTACCTTTATTCGAATCGGAAAATACTTTAAAGCCCCGTACCTGTTTATCTGTCATAGCATTTTTATCACCTTTGACCCAACGATCAAAAGCTGAATCATTACTTAAGATTGTTCTTTCAAAATTAGCCAGAGCTTTAGATATAGTTTCAATATTAATATCTTCACCCGGATATGCCTTATCGAATAATAATTTATAGCCTTCATTATTTTTTAAAAAGCTTATCAGCATAGTAATGTCTGCATGCATTTCAAGCTCTGATGTCATTGGTGCGCTAGCCTGCTCTTCAAGTGATGCCTTGCGACCATCCCACATTTGAATCGTGTTGTATGCTGTATTTACTATAGTGGGTGAAGCACGTCCCAATACCTGGCTTTTGAAACCTTTTGCTGTTGCTAAGCCATCCGACCATCCCAATAAGGGATTATGGCATGTTGCACAACTCATATTGCCATCGCCACTTAATCGAGGATCAAAAAAAAGCATTTTCCCCAGCGCAATACGTGACTCGCCAGGTTTATTGTCTTCAGGATGAGAAACATTAGGTAACAGCCATATTTGCAAACTTGTATGGCCTGCTACAGCTACATAATCTGGTTTTGCAAATACATTATTGCTGATTAGCAGCAAAATACTTAGCACAACGATAAATAATTTATTAATTAGATAATATCTATTCAAGATATTTATGCCCTTACTGTTTATTTTAAAATAATGATGGCCCAATCTGGCAATCCAGCAAATCATTAAGATTTAACACCAATACGAAGTCAGGTTTCCTGATCTGGCATTTTCGGCCTGATGGTTAAAAGACACTTTATATTACCGATCACCGCCATGCCCTCTAAGGGCTACATTGGCCCAATAATTAAGGACAAAAAAATAGCACTCATCAAAGTTGAGTGCTGGCTGTGAATTATCGATGGAAACCAGTATTGGGTCAAGGATTTAGCCGCTCAGGGTTAATTGTACTAACTAAGTAAGAACTTGGTCTTATCCTAAATTTTAAGTTAAGTTATCGGCACTAGCTTTGCTGATTCAGAATACTGAAGTTATAAAGAATCCAATAGACAAAAAAAAGACCCCAACTGGGGTCTTTTAATCAAACTTGCATCATTACTTAAACTATCGTGCGCGTCTTCTGGCAACACCAATCAGCCCAAGTAGGCCTGAACCAAATAACCATAAAGCGGCAGGAACTGGTACTACAGTGGTGTATACCGCGATATGTGATAATCCATATGGATCGCAGCTTGATCTGCCACCTCCACCACCACCAAAGCAAGACTGAAATTCATTTCCAAACACGGAAGTGTCCCAGTCACCTGTGATATCACCATCAGTTACTTCAAATAGTGCAAATACACCATCAAATTTAACCGTCAGGTAATCTACACTACCGGTTCCGTCGTATGTCCATGTACCAGAGGTAGGCTCTATAGTTCCATCACCAGTAACAGTAAGAGCACCTGATGTCTGATCAGCAGCAATCGTACTATCCCAATCAACACGATCCAATTCTGTAACCGCATCGACTCCAGTAAGAAGCGTTGCTATATCAATCGTTCCATCTGAATCATTACCAACAAATACATCTACCAATATCATGGCAGCGTTTGCTGAATACGATGACAGCCCAAGTACCATCATCAATATAAAACTTTTATAATTCATAATACTCATCCTTTGGTCTCATTTCTGTTCTCAGTGCTTATGACTTTTGTGTATAAGCACAAATAGTTTGTGTCATTTGTCATGTCATAGAGCAAAAAGCATACCAATAAATTATATATCCTTAATATTCAGATAGTTGCATTAGATAAAGAAATATTATTTTTCTAAAAATCTATACAAACTTATAAAATCTATCTCTCAATAACACTTAGTGGAAAAAAAACCGACATATTTACATTTTATTAAGCTATTTCACTAAAAAAACAATGACTTAAAAAATATTAGCCGATATTAATATATTAGGAGAATAGATTTAATCTAAAAATTTAATTGTATAATCAATGGGTTATAGAATAGTTAGAAACTGTAAATAATAGTTACATTTTGTTTAAGGAGATTATTACCTGAAATTTGTAGATCTTTACTGTGCTGAAAGAATTCCGTCTTCAAGCGTGTAAATTCGGCTCATACGTTCTGCAATCAATAAATCATGGGTGACAATTACCAAAGCCGTTTGATAAGTTTGATTGAGCTGCACAATTAGTTCGATAGCCTGCTCAGCATTTTTGCGATCCAGGTTTCCTGTCGGTTCATCAGCCAGTACACAATCGGGGCGATGAATCAGGGCACGGGCAATCGCTGCTCGTTGGCGCTCACCACCAGATAATTCACTGGGCTTGTGATGCAGACGTTGTGACAGGCCTACTTCAGTCAATATGGCTTCTGATTGTTGACTCGCTATTTCAGGTGAAATGCCGCCAATCAATAATGGCATGGCCACATTTTCCAGTGCAGTAAATTCGGGTAATAGGTGATGAAACTGATAAATAAAGCCCAAATGCTGATTACGGATATTGCAGCGGTTTTTTTCGCTGTGTTTGGCAATATCATCATTATTCAGCAATACTTTGCCTGTACTCGGTGCATCCAGTCCTCCCAGTGTATTCAGTAAAGTAGTTTTACCTGAACCTGATGAACCGATAATGGCAATGGTTTCACCCTGATGCAGATGTAAATTAATGTCTGATAAGACATGCAGATCATCACCGCTGCCATCTTTGTAGGCTTTACCAATGCCTATTGCTTCGAGACTAAAATTACTCATAACGTAAAGCCTCAGCAGGTAAAGTTTTCGATGCACGCCAGGCCGGGTAAATGGTGGCAATAATGGTAATCAGGAAAGCGGAGACCGCGTAAGTAAGTACTTCTTTAGGTCGAACTTCGGCGACAATATCACTGATATAGTAGACATCATCAGGAAGAAAATCGGTATTAAGGAGTTGTTCAAACCAGCTCACAATCTCAAATACGTTCAGTGCTACAGGGACACCTAAAGAAACACCTATCAAAGTGCCAAATAAACCGATCACTGCCCCCTGAATCATAAAAATGGCCATGATACTGCCTGGTGTGATCCCCAGTGCACGTAAAATGGCAATGTCTGACTTTTTATCATTCACTGTCATCATCAGTGTTGAAACAATATTGAGTGCTGCAACAGCGACCACCATTAACAAAATGATAAACATCACCGTCTTTTCGGTTTTAAGTGCCCTGAAGAAGTTGCTATGTTGAGTGGTCCAGTCTCGCACCCAGTGTTGTTCACCAAAAATCTGATCCAGTTGCCTGGTTATTGCGGGAGCTTCGAATAGATCAGTTAGTTTTAGACGCACACCGTTGACGCTACCTTTGAAGCCAAACAGTTTGCTGGCATCATCAATGTGCATGTAGGACATGGCACTATCGAACTGATGCATACCCACTTCGAATACGCCGACCACCTTAAAACGTCGAAGCCTCGGCATAACACCAACGGCGGTGACCGTGGCCTGTGGGGTTATCAAAGTAACACGATCACCCTCGTAAACACCCAGTGAACTAGCAAGTTCACGACCAATGACAATACCATATTCACCTGATTTGAGGTCGCTCAATCGACCTGAGATCATTTTACTGGCAACAGTGGAAACGTTTTGCTCCAGTTCTGGCCGAATACCACGAACCAGTGAACCACTGACTCGTTTACCGTTGGACAGCATCACTTCCTTTCTTATATATGGAGCGGTCGCGATCACGCCTTCCTGTTTTTCAGCTTTGTCTGAAACCCGTTGCCAATCAGGGATGGTGCCATCAAAACCGGTAATAGTGGCATGTGAGGTCATGCTCAATGTACGATTGCGTAACTCATTACCAAAACCATTCATCACCGATAACACTACGATCAACGAGAATACACCCAGTGCTACTCCTGATATGGAGATGAATGCAATAAAGGAAACAAATTTGCTGCTGTGTTTGGCGCGTGTGTAACGCAGACCAATAAATATTTCTTTAGGTAAAAACATGCGTGGATTTAATCAGGAATGAATGGATAATGCTACGCAAACATAGTGGCTTTGTTCACATAATTTGGATACGTTGAATTGTCCATAACAATCCAGTCATGGAAATAATGACCGAGCCAGGAATTATAATTACCTTTCGATACCAAGACTTATGTCGAAACCAGAAACCCACAGCTGCAAAAGCCAGGGCAATCACAGTTAGTTGAGCCAGTTCAACGCCTAGATTGAAGCTAATCAGGGCAATAGCAAAATCTTCATCGGGCATACCAAAATCAGAAAGCACACCTGCAAAACCTAGCCCATGTAATAAACCAAAAACAAAAACCAGGAGTAATCGACTTTGATGTAATGTTTTATGAACAATATTTTCTACACCTATGTATGCAATCGATAGAGCGATTAATGGTTCTACAATATTGTCTGGCAAACTAATTATTCCATTCATGGATAATCCCAATGTTATGGTATGTGCCAGGGTAAACATGGTCACCTGCCATAACAAAGGTTTGAGTTTGATACTTAAAAGAAAGATGCCAAGTATAAATAAAAGATGATCAGCACCCTTAGGGATAATATGCTCAAAACCAAGCACAATATATGAACCCATAACTTCTATTACAGAACGTTTGGCAAACACTTCTTCCAGGGAAAAAGCTGTACTCATCTGGTCATTACGTAACCACTGCCATTCAGACCAATGCCATTGTTCATTACTCTCATCAATCTGCCTGACTCTGACGGCGTTGTCACCAAAGCGTGCCGGATAATACCATTGCAGGCTCCGTGTACTGGGTAAAATTTCACCACTCAATGAAATGATGCTAATGCGTGGTACTTTGGTGTAACCGGGTTCAGGAATCTCCACAGAATTAATAATCAGTGAAACCTTTACCTGCTCTGCTTTAAGAATGATGCTATCAAGCATAACCTGATGAAATGCAGCAAATTCTTTTTCCAGGGCCTTTGCTGGCATAGCTCGCAAGACGTCATATTCATCAGCAGTGGGAGCATCCTTAGTATTTTTGTATTGCGCATTAATTCCTGTCAGTAGAGCTTCGATGCTGGCACGAACCTTGATATCAACCTTGCCATTTGCATGGGCATTAATCTCAATGAGTGCTGGTTTAACCACGTCTGATATCGCCGGTGTAACGTATAAAAAACTGAAAAATATCAATAAAAAAAGTTGGGGAATAAAATGCAAGGTCAGGCGTCTCTATTAAAGGATTAAAATTGTGTGTTCAAGATAAATGAATTAATATCAGTGATTATCTAAATGATTCTAAGTCCCATTTTTTATTGTTAAATATCACCCTACATTGAGGAGAGATTTTTATGTCGAAGCTAAATCGACGCGACTTTTTAAAACTACTTGGGATTTCTGCCACAGCTGGCTCGCTACCCATGTTCTATGGTTGCTCCAATACCAGCACATCTGCTTTTGGTAAAGATTTTTACAAAGTACCTATGAAGGGTAATGCACGAATTCTACATATTACCGACGTGCATGGGCAATTAAATCCTGTTTATTTCCGTGAGCCTAATGTTAATTTGGGTATGGGTGATGCTTTTGGTCGCCCACCACATATTGTTGGAGAGAATTTTTTAAAAGAAATGAAGTTTAAGCCAGCGACCCCCGAGTCCTATGCTTACACTTATTTGGATTTTGAAAACGGCGCAAAAAAATATGGCCGTATGGGTGGCTTTGCACACATCAAGACCCTTTTAGATAGCCTGCGTAAAGACGCGGGTGATAAAAGTAAAACCTTAACACTGGATGGTGGTGATCTGTGGCAAGGTTCAGGTACCTCTTTATGGACACGTGGTGTGGATATGGTCGAAGCGTCCAATATTCTCGGTGTTGATGTCATGGTTGGCCATTGGGAGTTTACTTATAATGAAAATGAAGTGCTGAGCAATGTTGCCTTGTTCAATGGCGATTTTATTGGTCAGAATGTTCGTGTAAAAGATGAGTCTATGATGGGTGGTGACTATGAAACCCTGGTCGAACAATTTGATGGCAATGGCCTTTATGATGAAGATACCGGTCATGCCTTCCAGCCCTATGTGATAAAGAATGTCGGTGACGCTCGCATTGCAGTTATTGGACAGGCCTTCCCCCGCACTGGCAACGCCAATCCTAAAGAATTTTTCCCCGACTGGTCATTTGGTCTTCGTGAAGACGACATGATCGATCTGGTTGAGCGAATCAAAGAGGATGAAAATCCCGATGTTATTATCCTGCTTTCTCACAACGGTATGGATGTAGATATTAAAATGGCGGAACGTGTGCCCGGCCTGAATGCGGTCTTTGGTGGACACACTCATGACGGTATTCCACAACCCATCAAAGTTAAAAATGTTGAAGGTAATACCTGCTGGGTTACCAATGCAGGTTCTAATGGTAAATATGTTGGTGTTATGGATTTTGATATTCAGGATGGCAAAGTTAAGGAAATGCATTATCAAATGCTCCCCGTATTCGAAGACGCCCTGCCCGCGGATAAAGAAATGCAGGCTTATATTGATCAGATGAGAAATAAAAAGTACGACAAGAACATTATCGAAAGTCGTGCAAAAGATCGTTTTTATAACGAAAGTCGGTTAGGAAAAACCTACAAAGAAATTCTTGACGAAAAATTAGCCATCGCTGATCGCCTACTTTATCGTCGTGGTAATTTCATGGGCACCTGGGATCAGGTTTTATGCAATGCATTGCGTGAAGAATATGAGGCTGATGTTGCTATGTCAGCCGGTGTACGTTGGGGCACCACCACGCTAAAAGGTGACTGGATCACCATGGAAGATGTTATGACACAATGTTCCATGACTTATGGTGAAACCTATGTCACAGAAATGACTGGACACGACCTGTTAAATATTCTTGAGCAAGTCGCGGATA
>Ga0224511_10000039_pt1 | contig 44780 bp, 41 predicted proteins | sample SF_May12_sed_USG_2_FD_169988 | JGI IMG/M metagenome (GOLD analysis project Ga0224511, IMG submission 169988) | Sediment microbial communities from San Francisco Bay, California, United States - SF_May12_sed_USGS_8_1 | ecosystem: Environmental > Aquatic > Marine > Sediment | place: USA...
CAGCCGGGTTTCCAATAAGCGCTTAAGACGCATCCGGGTATTTTCTAACGGAAGTTACTATGGCATGAACTATGAAGACCAGGAACTGGTAATCGTCTACAAAGACGGTGCTTCAGTTAACACAGAAAGCCAATTGATGACACATCAGAAAAAGATATCAGTAAAATCACGGCCTTCTCTGGAAGTGGAGTTATACGATTTCACGCATTCCGTGCGCAAAGACCTGCCGCCGGTTGTAGACGGTTACGCCGGACTCGCGGCGCTGCAGGTCGCCCTTCAAGTCAAGGAAAGAATCGCGTTATGTGCCCCCAACCAGAAAACATCCCATTCATTGACCTAGGCCGGGAATACGACAATCTCGAACAGGAGTGGTTGTCCGAAGTCAGAAAAATCGGCACGCAGGGCCACTTCGTTATGGGAGAAAATGTTACCCGGCTGGAGCAGGAAATCGCCGATTACCTGGGTACGCAACACGGTATCGCTGTTGCCAGTGGAACGGATGCCTTGGTGTTGTCACTTCTGGCCTTAGGTATTGGGTCGGGCGACGAAGTGATTGTTTCGCCCTTCAGTTTCTTTTCCAGTGCTGAGGCCATCAGTATTGTCGGAGCAACGCCTGTATTTGCCGACATCCTGCCTGACACTTTTCACATTGACCCCGCCTGCATCGAAAAGCGAATCTCGAAAAGGACCCGCGCTATCTTACCGATTCATATCTTCGGCGCACCGGCAGACATGGGTTCAATCATGCGCCTGGCGGAGGCCAGTAATGTTGCCGTCATTGAAGACTGTGCACAGGCATTCGGGGCCGAATATTACAACAAAAAGGCTGGCGGTCTTGGGACGACGGGGTGTTTTAGTTTTTACCCAACCAAAATCTTGAGTTGTTATGGTGATGGCGGTTTTATCAGCACAGACGATGCAGACATTGCTGCACATTTAAGAACACTGCGTAACCATGGCGCGACCGATCCATTTATGCACGCGGAAATTGGCAGGAATAGCCGCTTGGACGAGATCCAGGCAGCCTTACTCCGGATAAAACTGAGAAATATCGACCAAATCCTGGAGGCGAGACGAAACGTGGCTGAAAGGTATAACGAGCGACTGGCTGATATTGTACGGTCAGTTCCTCTTTACCCGGAAAACAGCCGCCATGCTTATAATGTATACACTATCCGCACCGCCAATCGCGACCGGGTTAAGCAGTATCTTACAAGCCATGGCGTGAACGTGGCCGTGTGTTATCCCAAACCCCTGCACCTGCAGTCAGTCTACAAACAATTAAACTATCAATACGGTGATCTGCCCGTTAGCGAGCAGGTCTGCCGGGAAGTTCTTTCCCTGCCAATCTACCCAAACATGCCCACACAACACATAGACCGTGTCTGCGAATTAATTCAGAAAACCTCTAAAATCCTGCAATAGCACTACCGGACCGGAAACGGTTACAATTTGGCCTGTATGTCTGGCCCCGAAAAAATTACCCACTCTCTCGATCTTGTCGAAGAAATTGATGCCTGGCTACCGCAAACCCAGTGCGGTCAGTGCGGCTATCCCCGCTGTTGGGATTATGCCCGCGCCATTGCAGGGAATCAGGCAGACATTAATCAATGCCCACCGGGCGACAGCATCACCATTACCGGGCTGGCCCGGCTCTTAAACAAACCTGTGGTTGCACTCAACACTGCCTTTGGTGTGCATCGCCCACGCACCCTGGCCGTCATCAAGGAATCACTGTGTATAGGATGCACTCTGTGCATTCAGGCATGTCCAGTGGATGCCATCGTCGGCAGCGCCAAACTGATGCACACAGTAATCGCCCAGGAATGTACTGGCTGTGAATTGTGTCTGCCGCCCTGCCCTATGGATTGTATTGAATTGGTTCCTTATGCATCCCATAAAAAAAATACAGCGGACCGCTGGCCGGAATACTCGATGGTACAGACAGATCGTGCACGCAATCGGATCAACGCCAGAATACTGCGCTTGCAGGCTGAACAGAAGCCTCTGCGCGGCAGACATCACAAACAGTCTGCAGAAGAAGTTACCGACCCGGAAAAAATACGCCGGGAAATTCAGGCGGCGCTGGTACGGGTGAAGGCGAAAAAACAAAATCGTTAGCAACCCCGACCAAACGACTCTTCATGCTTAACCCAGTAATAGCCATTATGGGCAAATTATGAATGCCGAAAAAAGAAGAAAACTGTTTGAGCGCCTGCAAGGCATGGATCCGCATCCAACGACAGAACTCAAATACAGAACCCATTTTGAATTACTGGTGGCCGTGATCCTTTCGGCGCAAGCAACAGACAAGGGAGTCAACAAGGCCACCGAAAAATTATTCCCGGTGGCCAACACACCCCAGGCCATCCTGGATCTGGGTTTAACCAAGTTTAAACGCTACGTCAAAACCATCGGTCTCTACAATACAAAAGCAGCCAATATCATGAAGACCTGTAAAATACTCGTGGAGAAACATCACGGCAAAGTTCCACGCACCCGGGAAGAACTGGAGGCCCTGCCCGGTGTCGGTCGTAAAACGGCCAATGTGATTCTTAATATTGCCTACGGCGAACCGACTATTGCTGTGGATACGCATATTTTTCGCGTTGCCAACCGCACCGGCCTGGCGCCGGGGAAAAATGTGCTGGAAGTGGAAAAAAACCTGATGAAAGCCGTGCCGAAAGACTTCAGGCAACATGCCCACCACTGGCTAATATTACACGGTCGTTATACGTGTATTGCCAGAAAACCCCGATGCGGCAGTTGTGTGATCTATAATTTATGCGAGTATCAGGATAAAGTAGAGCCATGAGCACCATGGATGTTTGCACTGGCCTGAGCCACGGCAACAAAGCTTATCCGGAGCACGCGGCCAAGGCAGTAAAAAAAGCGCTTGATCGCGCCGGCCTGTCACAGGCCAATGGTGTCTTGTTATTCCTCACCCCTGAATACGCCTCCGATCCCATTCCGGCATTACGCGCCGCGGCAAAAGCGGCCGGTTGTCTGCAAATTATCGGTTGTACGGGTGCCGGTCTGCTCACAGAAGAAGAGTGGGTACTGGATAGCCCGGGCGCGGCGGCCATGGTTTTTGGCAACCACATCCATTTAGACATCCCTTCTACCCGGTTAACGAACGAAGAACTGCGACTGAGTTTTTGCACACCGGCAGGTATGACAGCGGATTGGCTGGACACACCCGCCCCCCGCCTGGGCGCGGTCTCGGGCGACGTTTTCGGCCAGGGGCCTTTCGTGGTCTGGAGTGGAGGACGAATTAATGATGGCCAGCACGTGGATACCGTCGTCAAAGGCGCCACCGGCGTGTTACTGGCTTCGCAGGGTGTGCATGCCTTGACCTCGCCCATCGAGGTAGCAGAAGTGGAAGGTTACGATGTCAGACGCCTGGGCAACTACCCGGCGCTCAATGTGTTGGTACAATCTCTGCCGGAGCAGGTACGGGAAATGAAACGTCTGCCCTTCCATTTAATTATGGGTGGCGTCACCATCGGTGACCCGGCAACGGCGATTCGTGACGGTCGCTATCGGCTTAACCATATTATTTCTGCTAATCTCACGGACCAGTCCATTACGTTGTCTCATCCACTCCATCCCGGTGAGCGCCTGTTCTGGGCCATGCGTGACGCCCTGACCGCCGAGCAAGCCATGCAGACATCCATCAAACAGGCGGAACAGCAATTAGGAACCCGGCCGGATTTTGGTTTTTTGTTTCCCTGCATGGGGCGGGGCCCGCATTTCTACGGTAATCGGGACCGGGACCTGGAGGTCATGAAATCCCGTTTTCCTGGCATGCCTATTATCGGGTTTTACGGCAATGGTGAGATCGGCCCGTTGGATGGCGCCAATCACTTGTACCAATATTCCGCGGTAGCAGGGCTTTTCAAGGCAAATTGACCTTATTTCAGAGCGTGACCCCAAAAACTCTCCCTGACTGGTGAACTTACCCGTCATCGCCAGGTCTCACCCACCAGTAACGAGTTCGTTGACAAATATCAACATTTTCGTGATGGTGCTGATACCGGTTTCGTTACGGCAATCGACAATCGACAATCTAACAATCTTTAGGAGCTATGAAACATGGCAAGTAAGAACAAAATGACCCCCCTGGCCGCCGCTATCGGCGTTTCCATTGCAGCTAGTCTGGCTACCCTGCCCCTGGCCGGTGCAGCAGAAAATCCATTCGCCATGAAAGACATTGGCAGTGGCTATAAGGTGGCTGAAGAAGGCAAGTGCGGTGGCAAGAAAGACGCCAAAGAAGGCGAATGCGGTGGCAAGAAGGAAGAAGCCAAGAAAGAAGGCAAGTGCGGTGGCAAGAAAGAAGAGGCCAAAGGCAAGAAGGAAGGCCAATGCGGTGAAGGCAAGTGCGGCGCCGACAAGAAGCATGACGAAAAGGAAAAGAAAGAAGGTAACTGCGGCGGCAAGAAGTAAGTCGTTAGTCAATGGACACCAAAACTTATCCCGTTCATGGTGCCGGACTCGGTTTAAAGCGGGCCCTCATGGGCCCGCTGGCTGAGGCCTCTCCGACACAAATCAATTTTCTGGAAGTGGCTCCGGAGAACTGGATTGGTGTTGGCGGAAAATATGGAAAACAATTTCATCGTTTCACGGAACGCTACCCGTTCCTGGCCCACGGACTTTCATTATCTATCGGCGGACCCGATAAACTGGACACCGCTTTTGTCCGAGATGTAAAAAACTTTCTCGACCAGTTTAATATCCGTTGTTACAGCGAACACCTGAGTTATTGCAGTGACGGCGGACACCTTTACGATCTTATGCCTATCCCTTTTACCGAAGAAGCGGTTCACTATGTAGTAACTCGCATCCGGGAGGTGCAGGATATTCTAGAGCGGCGCATTGCCATGGAAAACATCTCCTACTATGCCGCGCCTGGACAGGAAATGTCCGAAATCGATTTTATTAATGCCGTACTCAAAGAAGCCGACTGTGATTTGCTGCTGGATGTGAACAACATTTACGTTAACAGCATTAATCACGGCTATGACGCTGAAGAATTTCTCAAGGCATTGCCCGCCGAGCGGGTCGCCTATTTCCATATTGCGGGCCATTACAAGGAAGCGGAAGATTTGCTGGTGGATACCCATGGCGCGCCTGTGATCGACACGGTCTGGGATCTGCTGGACAAAGCCTATGAACATGTCGGAGTTGTGCCGACCCTGCTGGAACGCGATTTTAATATTCCGCCGTTGCAGGAATTATTAACGGAAATGGACCGCATTATTGAAATACAAAACAACTGGAGTCTGCGCAGTGAACCCTCTGCAGTCAAAACCCGCTAACCAACCTGAATTTATTCGCAGACAACTGGAGTTTGCCGCCAATATCCGCCACCCGGATAATGCCGCACCTGCTGATATCGAGGATCGGCGCATGGCTGTCTATCGCGAGCTGTTTTACAACAATGTCGAGGATTTCATGGCCGGCAGTTACCCGGTAATCCGGGAGTTAATGGACGATGAAAGTTGGCATGCCATGATCCGGGATTATTATTCACGCCACAAAGCGAAAACGCCGCTGTTTCCGACGATGCCGGCGGAATTCCTGGATTACCTGCAGAACGAAAGAAACTCGGAAAATGATCCGCCATTTCTGATAGAACTGGCACATTACGAATGGATAGAGCTGGCCCTCGCTGTGTCGGATGAATCCATTGATATGCAGACGATTGATCCCAATGCCAGCCTGCTAGAGGCGAGTCCGGTTATCTCACCTGTTGCGCTATCCTTAAGCTACGCGTTTCCGGTGCATAAAATTTCCCCCGACTTCAAACCCACGCACCCGGACAACACACCAACTTTTTTGGTGGTGTACCGAAATCGGCAGGACCACGTAAAATTCCTGGAGATTAACGCAGTAACGTTCCGTTTGTTACAGCTTATCTCCGATAATCCAGTGCTGACAGGCAACGAAGTTCTTAATCATGTTGCATCGGAGCTGCCCGGACTGGACCGGGACGTGGTACTAAAGAATGGCCAGCGGGCACTGGAAGATCTCAAATCATTCGGCATTATTTTGGGGGCCCGAAAAACCTAATCTGTCATGAGGGGCGAGAACCACAGCCCCCTCACTCTTCAGGCAAATCAGCATCACCAACTCAAAGCTGATTCATTTCAGGAGAATACATGGAAACCATCAATCACTATTATTTTATGGCAACAGACAAGCTGAATTGGCTTGGTCAATATGTCGCCGGCCTGGTGTTACGTCTGCTATTGGCCTGGGAGTTTTGGGAAGCGGGTATTGAGAAATTCCGGGGCGAAAACTGGTTTGCCGATATTCAGGGCAATTTTCCTTTTCCATTCAGCGTTATTCCTGCAGACATCAGCTGGTTCCTGGCAACCTGGACCGAGATTCTGGGTGCAGTGGGACTGGTTCTGGGACTAGCGACACGCTTCTGGAGTGCCGGTCTCATCATTCTTACTGTTGTTGCCTGGTCCAGCGTCCATGCCGGGAACGGTTACAATGTGTGTGACAATGGATTCAAATTGCCCCTGATGTATCTTATTATGTTCATTCCTTTGTTAACCCAAGGGGCCGGTAAAGCGAGTCTGGACCACTGGATTTCACACTACATAACCAAAAAACCCGCTTGAGTACATTAGCCGGCCCAGGACAATTATGACTGATCTTGCTATACACCGCTTTCCACCCGACACGATTCCTGCATTTAATGAGTCATTGCATAATGCCGGTTGGTCGCCATTGCGCCGCGCACCGTTGACCGAACTTCAAGTCAATGTAGGCAAACTATGTAACCAGGCATGCAATCATTGCCATGTGGATGCCGGGCCCAAGCGCACGGAAATAATGGCCTGGGAAACCATGACGCGCATTCTGCATTGGCGCCGGGAGTCCGGCCTGACCAAAGTTGATATAACCGGCGGTGCTCCGGAATTAAACCCCCACTTTCGCCGATTTGTTGACTCATTGGTTAACGATGGTGTGCAGGTAACATGCCGGTGCAATCTTACAGTCTTACTTGAAACGGGACAGGAGGATCTGGCCCAGTGGTATGCCAATCGCGGCATTCGTTTGGTGTGTTCCCTGCCTTGCTACAATCAAGATAATGTTGATGCGCAACGCGGTAGAGGCGTTTTTCTCAAGAGCATTGAGGCACTAAAACTACTGAACAAGGAAGGTTACGGAAAACGGGAAACATTAACATTGGATCTTGTTTATAATCCTAATGGCGCCTTTCTGCCGCCCGAACAAAGTAAACTGGAACTGGATTACAAAAAGAATCTGTTTGAGCAATATGGCATTGAGTTTACGCGCCTGCTGACATTATCCAATCTCCCAATCAGCCGTTTTCAGCACTATCTGGAAAGGACCGGAAAAGAATGGGAATACTGGAATTTATTATACGAGAAATTCAATCCAGGCACGCTGGAGGGCTTAATGTGTCGACACCTGATCAGTGTCGATTGGCAAGGCAAAGTGTACGACTGCGACTTTAATCAAATGCTCGAACTGCCATTAGCCAGTTCCGGCCACACCTATCTTTGGCAAATTAACAGCCGGAATTTAACCAACAGCCCTATCGCTGTGGGCAGTCATTGTTACGGTTGTACTGCCGGCGCGGGTAGCAGTTGCGGCGGGGCACTAACCGATTTGTAGCCCGCATTATTCAGTCAGCAACAAACTGCTTCAGAGGTTCATACACCTGAGACACGAGCCATAAATCATCCCAGGTATCAATATCTTTCAACATTGGTAACAACTCAAACGTTATGCTCGCCTGACTGGCTTTATCCATCGTGGATTTCAAAACCGAGGCTGTGCCCCACGCGATGTCCTTGAACAAAGACTGCTCCATGACGGCAAGACCAATGAGATAGTAGCCGCCGTCATCGGTGGGGCCGATAACGCTTTCGTCGTCTGCCAGGAAGTCATACGCTTTCTCTATTACCTCCCCGGGACAGTGGGGTATATCGATACCCATAATGGCAGCGGCGCCCTTTCGATTAATGTGGTACTCCATGGCACTGGCCATTTTCTGGCCCAGGTCACCTGAACCCTGGTCCTTTAGTACAATGTGTAACTCCTGCGCCAGAGACTGAAACACGGGATGATTGCTATCCGGCGAACCATAAAGAAAAACATCGCCGGGCCAGTTTTCCACGGCATTTTGGCAACTCGTTCGTATCAAAAATTCGGAAATCTCCGCCGCCTTTTCCGGACCGCACACGGACTGCAAACGCGTCTTACTCTGTCCCGGAATGGGGTGCCGGGCAAATAGCAGCAGATCTGGATTTTTCACATTAACGGACCGCGTTATAAAATATGATTAACTTCCCCGGGGAAACACCGGCCCAAAACAGCAGCCGTAATACCCACATAGTCAGTATAGTCACTAAAATGCCGTTTTGTTGCCAGCGGCGGGCTGATGTGATGGCTTTTTGGGAAATCATGGCCGGTTGGCCAATCTCCTTGAGTCGTTTTGACAGGACGATGTCTTCCATCAGTGGTATGTCGGGATAACCTCCCACTACCTCGAAGGCATCACGGCGAACAAATAGCGCCTGATCACCTGTAACAATCCCTGTGATTCGGGAGCGTAGATTCATGGCTGCTTCAATGAGCCGATACCAGACTCCCGGATGATCCAGCCGGACATCAAACCGACCCCAGACATCACCCCTGCGCAGACATCGCTGCACCGTTAAAATTGCGTCTTCAGGTAACCGGGTATCCGCATGCAGGAATAACAACGCATCGCTGGCAGCCATTCGAGCCCCGGCATTCATTTGACAGGCCCGGCCTGTTGCGCACTGGAGCAGCCGAACATGGCTGCCCTTCGCGATCGCCACCCTGACTAACTCACACGTGGCATCCCGACTACCGCCGTCCACCACAATCAGCTCCTTGTACTGACTAGAGCTTAAATGCGCCAGCAATGCCTCGATGGTTTTTTCTTCATTCAAAACAGGAACAATAACGGCGACACTGGGTTCCCTGATACGCATTGCCCTCGACATCAAGCGATCAGGATTTACCGCTGTCACCCGGACTGTTACCCAACATACTTTGTCGAGCCAGTTTCACTATGAGAATCAGGCAGGCCGAGCCGTGCAGGAAAAGATCGAATATATCGATTGGACGGGAAAGAGAACCGTGCACCAACATTTTTATTTTTTCCCACACATGCGGTTCCGGTGACAACGGCGCCAATGACAGAAATGCTGTTACTATAACGGTGGGCAGAAAAGGCAACTTGTCAATCCATCTTATTACTTTCATTTCCCGCTATCTCTGCTGGATGCCTGAATCAGTTCAATCTTGTAACCGTCTGGATCTTCAACGAAGGCTATCACTGTCGTACCGTGCTTCATCGGGCCAGCCTCCCTGACCACATTACCACCTCGTTCGCGTATCCGATCACAAGCTGCGTAAGCATCCTCGACTTCAATGGCAATATGACCAAAACCCTTACCGATATCATACTTGTCCGTATCCCAGTTGTAGGTGAGCTCAATCACCGCCTCGCGGGATTCTGGGCCATAACCGACGAATGCCAACGTGAATTGGCCATCCGGATATTCCTTACGGCGCAATAACTGCATCCCAAGGACTTCGGAATAAAACGCAATGGATTTGTCCAGGTTTCCTACCCGTAACATGGTATGTAGTATTCGCACTGTCTCGCCTCTTTTCTGATCAAGATACAGTGCTGATTATTGCAAATATCTCCGTCTCTTAATACTGCTTGTCATTTTGGGAGAGGCGGCAATACAGTGGCCGAAGCGCCACTCAATTCATATGTTTCCTGTGCGTATATTCCGTTGTGGCAAGGAACTCCTCTAAGGGCGCCGGCCTGGATATGAGATATCCTTGCGCATAATCCACTCCCATTTCAGTGAGCATGTTCAGGGTAGCGGCATCTTCAACAAATTCCGCAATGGTCTTTAATCCCATCAAGTGACCTATGTCAGTGACAGACTTAACCATCGCCCGCGAAACCGGGTCTTTAGTGATATCTCTGACAAATACGCCATCAATCTTTAACACGTCGACTGGAAGATTCTTCAAATAGGCGAAGGAGCTCAGGCCACTTCCAAAATCGTCCAGTGCTATCTGGCATCCCAGGCTGCGCAACTGTCGAATATAACGGTCAGCAGCACTAATATTAGTGATAATTGCGGTTTCCGTTACTTCAAAGCCAATACGGGCAGGATCGACACCACTGGTCCCGATCGCAGACAGGACAAACTCCATGGTCTGCATGTCTCCCAGAGTCTGGCCCGATAAGTTTATAGCGCAGTGATATTCACTCAACTCTCCGTTTGCCAATGCCAAGAGTGTATTCCGCACCACCCATAAATCGATCGAAGACATCATATTGTAACGCTCGGCTGATGCGATAAATACTGATGGCAGAATCAACTCCCCGTTATCGTCTGTCATGCGAATAAGAATTTCGCATTTTTTCTCATAGGGTCCGTCTAGCGCAATGATAGGCTGGTAATGCAAAACAAATTTATTTCCTTCAAGCGCTTGCTGGATCTTGTGAGTCCAGTTCATTTCACTGGCCCGCTTGGCTAGTGCTGCATTATCAGGGGTATGTATACAAATCTGATTCCGTCCATGATCTTTGGCCAGATAACAGGCGGAATCCGCTGCGCTCAATAGCTGGGCTGCGGTGCCGCTATCTCTGGTAATAGGAACCAAGCCAAAACTGGCACCAATAGAAAAGACTTTATCTTCCCAGGTAAAACGAAAATCTGAAACAATGCCACGGATCACTTTTACCAGTTCTTCCGCTTTGGCCAAATCGCAACCGAACATCAATAGGCCGAACTCATCACCACCAAGACGCCCGAAAATATCACTGCCTCTAAGCTTGTCTTTAATAACAAGCGCGAGTTGCTTGAGTAACTCGTCACCGGCTATATGGCCACAGGTATCATTGACCACTTTGAATTGGTCAAGATCCATATAACAGAAAGCATGTTGTTTATCGTCATAATAGGCTGAACTGATTGCCTGATCCAACAGCTTGTCAAATTCATGGCGATTGATTAATCCCGTTAATGCATCGTGACCCGCACGATAAGCAATTTCCTTTGTCAGATCATGCATACTGGTGATATCCCAGAAGTAAACCCGAATAACATTTATCTCCGGGATAAAAGAAATATTCTGCTCGTAAACATACCCGTCAATAACGATATCGCAAATCAGCGGTGTTTCAAGTTTCTTTAATTCCTCGACCTGACTTTCCAGACCTTTTAGTACCGGGTGGCTAAACCCCTGCTCTCTCAGGTCTGGAAACAACTGCATCGCCATAGGATTAACAAAAGTCACCTGGCCGGCGGGTGTAATTTCCACAACCGGTACAGGACTCAACTCCGGGAAAGACGCCAGTCGCTGCAATTCACGCTCCGCCTCCTTGCGCGCAGTAATATCCCGGACAATCGCGGTAATCAGGAAATCATCTTCGCTTTGCAGCGGGCTAAGACTGATTTCCACATGAAACTGTTCACCGTTGCGCCGTTGAGCAACCAGCTCACGGCCCACACCCATGGCATTGGATCCCGGATTCACAGCAAACCCTTTTCGAAGCGAAGCATGTCTATCGTAAAGTTCGGGCGGGATAAGAATTTCCACTTCCTCCCCAATAAGCTCCTCTCGCTTAAATCCGAACACGCGCTCGCACTGGGCGTTCACCAGTACTATCTTTCCGTGACGGTCACAAATAATCATGGCATCTGGCGCCGATTCCAGCAGGCCGCTGAATTTTTCCTGTGCACGTTGCAGCTCGCGCTCGCGCTCGCGTACCTGGGAAAGATTGCGCTTACGTTGCAGAACCCCCGTAGGCTTTCCCATATAGTCTCGAACGATCCTGATTGTCGTTTCCATAGGAAAGCCCATTTCATTGGCAGGATCATCCGCTTCCATTACCACGATTTCGTCTTTCAATTCCTCGCAGGCCTTTCTGACATGGCAATGTCCTGATGTGCCGCCGGGATGGAAATATTTGTGGACATGCTTGCCAACAACTTCTTTTGGCGTTTTGTTAATCATTCTGTAAAACGCCTTATTGGCACGAATAAGTTTGCCTTCCAGATCTTCAAGAAAAATAACATCGTCCAGCGAGTCCATGGCATAAATCCATTCGGCCTGGGTTTCCTCAAGATGTCGCTCAATGGATCGGGCGCGCCCTCGCAGTTGAACGACATAGGCCGCAATATAGGGAATCATCAGGGCTACGATTACCAGCACCCACCAATAACGCTTCATCAGCGAGACCAGGCTTTTCAACTGGTAATCCTTGTAGGGACCCACTGACAAAGTCTTCATTAAAAAATGTATTGCCTGATAGTCCAGCGGGACTGTCCACCCGTGACTTCTGGCCGCTACCGCTGCCGGGCTGTTTTTGGGCATGCTCAACAATGCGACGCCAACCTTCCCGGCTAACGCCGATTCGACTCCCTTGCGCTGGGCAAATGGCCATTCGGGATAGAGATCCGTGCTGTAGAGAAAGGGGAAATCCGGATGGTTCCGGGCGCTTTCGAAAGGCATAACATGATCGTGAGGAATTACGAACAGATTCTTGAGTTGTATTTTGCCTTCGGCTGCCATGCGCTCCAGGGTACCGGTACGCACTGTGCCTGCGTCGACTTCCCCTCTCAATACTGCTTCCACAACCTTGTCCTGAGGGAAGCCGCTAAACTCCAGCCGGGAAAAGTCAGAAAATGGATCGATATCTTTTTGTACAAACTCCATCCATGCCATTTGGAACCCGCCAAACGCGGATTCCTTGACTGCCATAAAAGACTTGCCTTTTAAGTCACTCAGTCTCTTGATATCCATGCGATCGGCACGTGTAAAAATAACGGCGCCAAATCGGGTTGTGGGCTGACCCTGCTCCAAAGTGACCAATGTTGCCATGCGGGTAATACCGTACTTTGCCTCCAGGGTGACATAATCACCGCTATTGGTAATAATAAAATCAACCTCGGACGCAGCCACAGCGGCTTCCATTTCCGGCAATGAAAGCGGACGAATACGAAATTGGTAATCGGGTAAGCGCTTGTTCAGATAATCCGCGGTAGGGGTCCAGGTATTATAGGCGTCATCAGCCCCCCATGGCGCGAGCACGCCAATCACAACCGGCGATTTCGCTGGCAGGGTTCCCGAAATAAACACCATTACGGCAAAAAATAAAAAACGACACAGAGTCGCTGTACTAACAGCCATTGTGTCTCCTGTTATTATTGGTTTTTAAAATCCAGTTGCGAAACCACCCGCTCTGGCAATCCTTGCAACACGACATCAATACATATTAGTAATAATCATAGACTACTCCCGAGCAGGCATTGTGGGAGTTTTTTATGTTTATAATCTGATAGTTAGCATTAATCTACATCAGGAAGAGGAGGCAATATGCACCGGAACAGAATATATCCCGATTAGATCTATTGATAACGGCCCCATAGAAACGGGACAAGCAACTGGACAAAAACAGAGGGGGGTTGTCTAGCGTTTCCGCGACCGAAGCTTGCCGGCGATACGCATGCGCAGGGCATTCAATTTAATAAAGCCACCGGCATCCGCCTGATTATAAGCGCCAGCATCGTCCTCAAATGTGGCGATTTCCGGGTCAAACAGGCTGTCACTGTCGGACTGGCGACCGACGACCACAACATTGCCCTTGTACAGCTTCAGTCGCACTTTGCCATTAACGCTTGCCTGTGAGGCATCAATCATTTGCTGCAGCAACTTCCTTTCCGGGCTCCACCAATAGCCGTTATAAATCAGGCTGGCGTAACGGGGCATTAACTCATCCTTCAGGTGTGCCGCTTCCCGATCCAGAGTCAAAGATTCAATGGCCCGATGCCCTTTTAACATAATTGTTCCAGCAGGCGTTTCATAACACCCACGGGATTTCATGCCCACGTAACGGTTCTCAACAATGTCAGCACGGCCAATACCATTCGCACCACCCAACATGTTCAGATGCTCCATCACACTGGCAGGGCTCATGGGTTGCCCATCAATAGCAACGATATCTCCTTTCTCATAAGTCAGCTCGATATAGGTCGGGCTATCGGGCGCTTCCTCTGGCGACACAGACCAGCGCCACATGGATTCTTCCGGCTCGGACCAGGGATCTTCCAGCAAATCGCCTTCATAAGAGATATGCAGCAGATTGGCGTCCATGGAGTACGGTGATTTTTTTCCACGCTTCATTTCGACCGCGATGCCGTGCTTGTCGGCGTAATCCAGCAGCTTCTGTCTCGAAGTTAGATCCCATTCACGCCAGGGAGCGATGACATGGATGTCCGGCTTTAGGGCATAAAACCCCAATTCAAACCGAACCTGATCATTACCTTTGCCCGTTGCCCCATGTGACACAGCATCGGCACCGGTTTGATTGGCAATTTCAATCTGACGCTTGGCAATAAGCGGGCGGGCGATGGATGTACCCAGCAGATACTCACCTTCATAAATAGCATTTGCGCGAAACATGGGAAAAACAAAATCCCGGGCAAACTCCTCACGTAAGTCATCGATAAAAATCTCCTTAACGCCCATGGCCTTTGCCTTGGTGCGCGCACTTTCCACTTCCTCGCCCTGGCCAATATCTGCGGTAAATGTCACCACTTCGCAGTCATAGACTTCCTGCAACCACTTCAGGATGACGGAAGTATCCAAACCACCTGAATAGGCCAATACCACTTTTTTGACTTTAGCTGACGACATGAACGTGCTGCTCCCGGATTTGCCGACCCTGTATAGAATTGCAGACTTGGAATGTTTCACCACGCCGGAACCGCTCGATTTATAGAACGGTTCCGGTGCTTCGTTATACTATTTTTTCTTGCTGCGGCGCAATCGTGACAACAAGCGACGCGACATATCCCCAAACATTTCTGTCTGAGTGGGATGAGGATGAATTGCCTGCGCCACCTGCTCCAACGTCATATCACCCGCTACCATCATGACTGCTTCGCCAATCAACGTGTCCGCATGGTCTGCCAAAAAGTGGACGCCAATAATGCGATGGCTATCACGATCAGCGACGATCTTGATCATGCCATCGGTTTCATTAGTGATCATGGCCTTGGCATCAATACTCATGGGTGTTTTCACTTCAATAGCATCAATGCCTTTGCTTTTCGCCTGATCCACAGACAAGCCAACAAATGCTGCCTGAGGGCGGGTGAAAATAACACCGCAATCCTTGTCCTGGTTGTAAGCCATGGGCTCACCCAGCAACATACCCGCTGCTACCCGACCCTGTTGCCCGGCAGTATGTGCCAGCATCAACCCACCGATAACATCGCCAACAGCAAAAATATGCGGCACACTGGTTTGGCAGAATTTATCCGCTACCACCACGCCTTTATCCACGGCAACACCCGCCTTGTTTAGCTGCAAAGGCTCTAACACCGGACGCTTTCCCGTTGCCATAATGACATAATCGCACTTGAAGTTAGTGCTCTTGCCGTCGGCGTTTGCATACACCAGCGTCATATCGCCGGGTTTGCCTTTGATTTCTTTGGCCTTGGCCGAGGTTACCAGCGTCAGATTCTTTTCATTCTGTAATAGTCCGGCCAGTGTTTTGGCGATCTCCGGTTCAACTTCCGCAAGTGGCCGGTCCTGCGCCTCCAGTACGGTAACCTTGGCACCGAAGTCAGCAAAAATTTGCGCCATCTCCAGTCCAATAGCACCGGCACCAATAATACCTACACGCGCCGGCGCCTTCTTGAGACTCCATACCGTATCAGAAGTAAGAACGCCTTTGGAATCTGCTCCCGGAATAGGAGGAACGAAAGGCGGTGCACCGGTTGCTATCACCGCTGCACCAAAGGTAATGGTCTTGGTCTTTTTGCCTGCACCCGGTAACGCGCGTACATGCGGATCATCGCTATTGCCGGAGGCATCCACTTCCACGCTGTGATCGGAAGCGAATCGGGCAAACCCGTGGATGACATCAATCTTGACGCCCTTGTCGGTCTTCAAGGCCATATCGCCGCGAGTCTCCAGCACGGAGCGGCGGGTCTTTTCCAGCTTACTCCAGGACAGTGTCGGTTGGTTTGTACCCTGGATTCCTAAATGGCTGTCATGCTGACGGTCGCGTACGCGATCAGCGGCAGCACGCCATGCCTTGGAAGGAATGCAACCTCGCCACAAACACTCTCCTCCCGGAAATGGCGCATCGTTAATCATGGCCACTTTTTTACCATGACCGGCAAGATCCCGCGCACAATCCTCGCCACCGGGGCCGCCTCCGATCACAACGACATCGTAATCCCAATCACCTTTTGGAATTGTTACCGTCGGCGCATGAATGCCGGCGGGCACGGACTTGCTTACCGCCACCTGACCGACCGCAGCGCCCAACCACGCCGGATTCTCTACCAGTTCCTTAAAGGCATTAAGAAACTTGGCGGCGTCAGCGCCGTTAACAATACGATGGTCCGCCGTCACAGTCACCGGCATACCCTGTGGTCCGGTTGTCGCAATGGCAAAAATAGCTGAAGTACCAGGTGTCGGAATGGCATCGAAATGGGAAACACCCAACATACCCATGTTGGAAATGGTAAACGTGGGATTGGAATATTCCTCTGGTTTTAAACGGCGAATACGCGCCCGGTTAACCAGGTCTTTCCAGTTGGCGCTAAGCTCATCCATGCTTTTGTTAATCACATCACGCAGCACTGGCACCACCAACCCCATTCCCTCCGTTTCCACTGCCAAACCAACGTCCACTTGCTCGCGTTCGACAATGCGGTCTTCGTGTTGATATACCGCGTTAACTTTCGGGAACTGCTGTATTGCCAGCGCCGCCGCCTTGGCCAAGGCAACTGTCAGGGAATAACCCTTGGTCTTGGAAGCACTAATGAGATTCTGCGGCTGAATATTAATCGTTACCCTGAACAATGGCATGGACAGGGAATACTCCATATTGTGTGCCACTGCCTTTTCCATGGCATCCATCGGTCTACCCATGCCCGGCACCTGAAAGATACGCTTGGTCGAGGTCTTCTGGATATCGCTGTTTAAAACGTCCGCTGCCACGATGACGCCACCGATACCTGATCCGCTGATGCTGTTTAAATCAATACCATGGGCCCCCGCAAGTTGTCGGGCATAAGGCGTAGCCTTACCGGAGCGAGGGCGCGGCGCCGGCGTTGCGCCATGAGGCATCGCAGGAATTTTTGTTTTCGCCTTGGGCATTCCGTACGGTTCTGACTTGGGAATGCTCACAGGCGCAGCAGCGACCGACGGGTTCATGGCTGTTCTCTTGCTATCCATGACCTGGCTCTTTTCGGCAACCAGATAAGCAATTGCCTCACCTACCGGCACCACGCTGTCGACATCTGCCAATGGACCGGACAGATAACCTTCCCGGAACACTTCTGCATCCATCACTGCTTTATCGGTTTCAATGGTCGCCACGACCGTACCACGCTCAATAAAATCACCCAGGTTCTTTTCCCAGGACACCAGCGTGCCCTCCGTCATGGTGTCGGACAGCTGAGGCATTTTAATAGGTGTAGCGTTATCAGGAATGGTTTCAGCTGACGCTGATCCTTCTGCCGGCTTAGCAGCCTGCTCGCTGTTTCTTGCAGCCACAGCAGCTTTCGCCGGCGCGCCAGCACTATCACTGACTTGCTCCTTCGTAGCAACCAAGAATCCAATTGCCTCACCCACCGGCACCACGCTGTCTACACCGGCCAACGGGCCAGACAGATAACCCTCGCGGAACACTTCGACATCCATAATGGCTTTGTCGGTCTCAATCGTTGCCACCACAGTACCACGCTCAATAAAATCACCCAGGTTCTTTTCCCAGGACACCAGCGTGCCCTCCGTCATGGTGTCGGAAAGCTGAGGCATTTTAATAATGTAAGGATCGGCCATAGTTATTGATTCTATATTCTTGATATTGTCAGTTAGCGTGGCGGAAGAAGCTTTCCTGTTTCTTAATGTTCCCTGCCGTGAGCCCAAGGCAAAGAAGAAGCCATCATTTCCGTTCCACTATAGGAAAACGCTGCTATTGGATTCTCCTGATTGGTGTTAGATCTTACCCATTACCTTTAATGCACCCTGATAGACATCTTCTACATCAGGAATCGCTTCTTTCTCCAGGGTATAATTGTACGGTACAGGCACATCCGCCGCGTGAATTCGCACTGGTTGCGCGTCCAGCGCATAAAAACAATCTTCGGTAATTACGGCCATGATCTCGGCACCCACACCTACCGGTGCTTCATCTTCTTCCGCTACCAGTACACGATGGGTTTTTTCCACTGAGCGGCGAATGGTTTCTCTATCCAGCGGTTTCAGGGCTCGCAGATCCAGTACCTCGGCGCTAATGCCATCACTCTCAAGTCGCTTAGCGGCCTCAAGACATAAATAAACACTGAAGTTATAACCGATCAAAGTAATGTCAGTACCTTCACGCACAATTTCCGCTCCTTCAAGCGGCCGGAAGAATTCCTCATCCGGTACTTCTTCCTTGATGTTATACATACGCTCATGTTCAATAATAATAACCGGATCATTGCAGCGTACTGCCGACTTCAACATGCCACAGGCATCCAGCGGACCACGAGGTGTTACGACACGCAATCCTGACGTGCTCATAAACATGCGCGCCAACCTGGCAGAATGTTGTGCTGCCAACTGATGCGCCGTACCTCCTGGCGTACGCATTACAATAGGGCACGAGACACGGCCACCTGACATGTAGCGAATCTTGGCAGCTGCATTAATCAAGGTATCCAGCGCCAGCAAGGCAAAGTTGATAGACATGATTTCGATGATCGGCCGCACACCCACCATGGACGCACCGATACCGATGCCAGTGTAGGAGTTCTCGGAGATCGGCGTATCGATAATCCGGCTCTCACCATACTTATCGTATAACCCCGATGTTGCTTTGTATGTTCCGCCCGCGACACCAATGTCTTCACCCATGGCAATCACCAATGGATCATTGGCCATTTCCTCGTCATGGGCACGGCGAATTGCTTCCCAATATGCTATTTCAGCCATAGCTTACCTCGTTATTTATTCTGTAATGGCCCAATCCAGCGCGGATCCGGGTTATCGTCAAGCACATATTTGTATAGATCTTCCACCCTGGGTTCCGGGCTTTCCTCTGCAAACTTGATGATATCGTTTTCGATCTCATCATCGATTTCCTTTTCCATTGCCTTGATATCGGCATCCGTAATCACTTTGGCTTTTTTCAGCTTGGCAGCATAGATAGTGATCGGGTCACGCTTCTCCCATTGCTTTTCTTCTTCCTTGGAACGATAACCTTTGGAATCAGACATGGAGTGTCCACGATACCGGTAAGTCATAAATTCAATAAAGTAAGGTCCCTTGCCGCTGCGCACAAAATCAATGGCGGTCTTGGCGGCCTCCATCACTGTATCGATGTCCTGGCCGTCGTGCTGGCTGGCTTTCATGTCATAACCGCAAACGCGTTTGTACTGATCCGTTACGGCAGTGGACCGCTCAATCCGTGTGCCGATAGCGTACATATTATTTTCGCATACAAACAAAACGGGCAGTTTCCAGACTGATGCCATATTCATGGTCTCATGGAAGGTGCCCTGGTTGTTGGCGCCATCACCAAGAAAACAAATGGCAATCTGGTCGGTGGCCTTGAGTTTCGCTCCCATTGCCAACCCGGCTGCCAACGGAAATGGTTGACCTACCAGCGCATAACCACCCATGAAATTCACTGTCGGGTCAAAAATGTGCATGGACCCGCCGCGGCCGCGGGAAGAACCGGTTTCCTTGCCATATAACTCTGCCATCACTTCACGCGCGGGCGCGCCTGATTTTATGGCATGAACATGATCGCGATATCCCGTGATCACGTAGTCATGACCTGTTTTGGCCATTTCCAGTACACCTGTCGCAACCGCTTCCTGACCTGAATAGAGGTGCAGAAACCCACCCATTTTTCTTTCCATGTAGGCTTCGAAGCAACGGTCCTCAAAGCGGCGAAAAAAGATCATCTCACGCAATAAGCGTTTTTGGTCATCAGCTTTCATGAATCTCCTGTCTAGAGGTAGGCTATCTAAAGAGATAAGTTATTGAACCCAAAACCGCTCTGCCCAATTTTTGGCAGATACAGTCACTTCTTCTCCGGGTCCCCAAAATGCGGTCGGTATGATCGTTTTTTTGGGGAAACAGGTCAAGGTGTGCATTGGTTAATAAGATCCGGCGGCAAAACACTTTTTTTGACCTAAGTGTATATATAAGTAATCTCTAATATTTTGGGAAGCATAACAGAAGATCGATACAAATCAACCTGGCTTGACCGGAGATCAAAGCAGTTAATCGATTATTTGCAAACCTACCTCACGGGGCGGCCATTTCCTGATTTTTAATGTAGGTCGATACATCTCGCCGACAAAAATAAAGTCAGAGCTGGTATGGCTATTGGCTTCCCTTACTTTTACCCTTCCCTTGAATTCTTTCCAAATCTCCCTTAGGCTTTGCGCCCGACTGGAGCACTCAGGTATTATCTGGATGACCCAAGTAAAGTCTTTTAAATCAATAATGTAGAAACAGAGGAAGCGCAATGAAAAATCCATTGGACTCAATCACCGGCACTATCATTTCAGGATTCGTTTTGACAATTATCCTGTACTTCGTAGTAAAGAATTTTCTGGTAGCGGCGGCCGGCTAATCCCGCTGACACGTAATCAAACAACTCACCAATAACGATTTCTGGAGATATTTATGGATTTACTCGTGCTCGATCGCTGGCTGCATGTGATGGCCGGCATAACCTGGATCGGTTTACTTTATTATTTCAACTTTGTTCAAGTTCCTGCGATGGGACAAGCCAAGGCAGATGGTACTGCCGCCGGCATTACCAAGCATATCGCGCCACGCGCCTTATTGTGGTTCCGCTGGGCAGCCCTGGTCACATGGCTGACGGGTTCTTATTACCTGGGCAAATTGGGCATCTGGGGTGACGCCTTCATGCTAAAAGGTGCCGCCGCCCCTATTGGTATGGGTGCCTGGCTGGGAACCATCATGTTGTTTAATGTGTGGGTACTCATTTGGCCCAATCAGAAAAAAGTTCTGGGAATAGTCCAGGCTTCTGATGAAGAAAAGGCCAAATCCGGCCGTATTGCCCTACTGGCCTCACGCACCAACACAATGCTGTCCATCCCCATGGCATTTTTCATGGTGGCAGGACCACATGGCGCGGCCATGTTTTCCTGATCACGTCTGACCTGAATCGCCGAAAGCCCGGTCAATCCGGGCTTTTTATTGCCGAAGATCTTGGCAGCGCGGCAATTAGTCGATAGAATTTTGATCCGAATAACAGTTTTAGTGGCGCCCTGCTCGGGCGCCTTTGTATTTTATGGCACAAGAGACTGCTTTGATGACCACGTACGGAAGACTGCCGGTGACCTTTGTCCGCGGCGAGGGTGCGTGGCTGTGGGACACCAATAATAAAAAATACCTGGATGCGTTGTCAGGTGTGGCGGTATGCAGCCTGGGTCACAGCCATCCAAGCATCTCGGAAGCGATCTGCCAACAGGCGGCCCAGCTGATTCATACCTCCAACTGGTATGGCATTGCCCATCAGGAATCACTGGGGAAAATCCTGTGCGAAAAGGCAGGCATGGAAACCGCTTTTTTTTCCAACTCCGGCGCCGAAGCCAACGAAGCCGCTATTAAGCTAGCCCGTCTTTACGGGCATCAACAAAATATTTCCGGACCTGCCATTATTGTTACCGAAGGCAGTTTTCACGGCCGCACCATGGCGACCCTTACCGCTACGGGTAACCGCAAGGTACAAGCCGGCTTTGAGCCACTGGTACCCGGATTCAATCGAGTGCCGTACAACGACCTGGAAGCGATCCGACAAGTGGGCGCAAACAACAACAATGTTGTTGCGATACTGGTGGAGCCCATTACCGGTGAAGGCGGTGTCGTCATTCCCGACAAAGACTATCTGAAAGGTCTACGCGAAATATGTGACGCCAAGGGCTGGCTGTTGATGCTCGATGAAATCCAGACCGGCATGTGCCGGACCGGCAAATGGTTTGCCTATCAACATGATGATCTGGCGCCGGATGTCATGACGGTTGCCAAAGCTCTGGGCAATGGTATTCCTATTGGCGCCTGCCTGGCACGGGGTAAGGCAGCCCAGGTACTTAAACCAGGTTCTCATGGTTCAACCTTTGGCGGTAACCCCCTGGCATGCAAAACTGCGCTAACCGTGATCGATATTATGGAGAAACAGAAACTGCATCTGCGGGCAGCGGAACTGGGTGAACGTATATTATCGGGGCTGAAAAAATCATTAGAGAACCAGCAGGGCGTTGTATCCGTCCGCGGAAAAGGACTGATGCTGGCGGTTGAGCTTGACCGGCCTTGTACCGAGTTGTTGCACAAAGCACTGGAAGCCGGTTTGCTGATTAACATCACCACCGAAAAAGTAATCCGGTTGCTGCCACCCCTGATTCTGACTGACGATGAGGCAGACATGATTACCGACAAAGTATCCGCGCTTGTGTTTTCATTTCTGGCTGGCTAAACGGCGAACAGGAAAACTGCTATGGCGTCAAAACACTTTCTGTCACTTCTGGATTTAACCGGCGATGAGTTTGAACAGCTCATCGCCAGGGCCATTGAACTCAAATCTCTGCAAAAGAAACATATACTGCATCAACCGCTGCAAGGGAAAATGCTGGCCATGGTGTTTGACAAATCTTCCACCCGCACCCGGGTTTCCTTTGAGACCGGCATGACCCAGTTGGGCGGCAACAGCATGTTTCTGTCACCCAGAGATACACAATTAGGTCGAGGTGAACCAATTGAAGATACCGCCCGCGTTCTCTCACGCATGGTGGATGTGGTGGTGATCCGCACTGATAAACACCGTACCGTGGAAACCTTCGCAGAATACTCCAGCGTACCTGTCATCAATGCTCTGACCGACCGGTTTCACCCGTGCCAACTGCTGGCGGATATACAAACCTACCAGGAGCATCGGGGAAGCATTGTCGGCAAGAGAGTTGCCTGGGTTGGCGACGGTAATAACGTCTGCCACTCGTGGATGAACGCCGCCAAGCTGCTTGGATTTCAACTGGCGATTGCCACGCCCAAAGGGTACGAGCCGGACAACGATATGGTCAGCGCAACGAAGCAGCATATTGAGATGACAACAGACCCCAAAGCGGCGGTAAAAGATGCCGATATTGTTGTCACTGATACCTGGGCCAGCATGGGCCAGGAACAGGAAAAGAGCCAACGGGAGCAGGCCTTTGCAGGATACCAGGTGACCACCGCACTGATGCAACTGGCAAAGCCTGATGCACTGTTTATGCACTGTTTACCGGCATACCGAGGCTACGAGGTGTCCGCCGATGTCATTGATGGCCCCCAAAGCGTGGTTTGGGATGAGGCCGAAAATCGCCTGCATGCCCAGAAGGCCCTGCTGGAATTTCTGCTCCTGGCCAAATAAGGTTTGGATTGCCATCGTACAACCCGCCCAAAATCCCGCATTTTCCCAGTTGCCGAGGGGTGAATAAGGTATCTCTGGCCATCAGAAAACCGGGCGCGCAGTCTGATTTTGCGAAAGTACCGTAGCCCCTGCTTTTGTCCTACACTTGAACCGTGGAAAAAAAATCTCCCGATAAGCGCATCCTGAGACTACTGATCGTCGACGATTCCCCCGACGACACCGACTTATTGGCCAAAAATCTGCGTATCGCGCGCTTTATGTTAAAGACGGACCGGGTTACCGATGCCGCCGGTCTTCAACATGCACTGGACAAAGGCAAATGGGACCTGGTGGTAACGGAGGACAAGCTCAAAAATTTCACAGGACGACTGGCCCTTGAAACCGTCAAACGTCTTAATCCAACACTGCCGGTGATTGTCTACGCCAATGAGATAGATGACGCCAGCATGGTAGCTATCATGCACGCGGGCGCCCGTGATGTCGTTATTAAATCGAGGAATGCCAGAATCATCCCGGCAATTGAGCGTGAACTGGATGTCGCCGCCGCAAGGAAAGAATATCGAAACATGATGGATATGGCCAAGGAGATGGAGGACAAGCACAAAGCGATGGTGGCAGGGGCCAAGGATGCCATGTGTTATATCCACGACGGCGTTCACCTTGATGCCAATCAATTGTATCTGAATCTTTTCGGTTACAGCACTTTGCAGGATCTGGAAGCTATTCCGGTACTGGAGCTGATCGATAAAGAAGACCATGAACGCTTCAAGACACTGCTTCGAAAAGCAGCCAACAATAAGCCATTTGACGGTTCCACGGAGTTTACCTGCAAGAAGAATGACGGTACCGCGGTGTATATTGATATTTCTGTCGCCAATGTCAGCCATAAAGGTGAAAACTGCCAACAACTGACGGTTAAAGATATTACCAAGCGTAAGGCTGCCGAGAACCGGCTAAAGTATCTCAGTCAGCGTGATCCTCTGACCGGTCTTTACAATCGCCATCATTTCACAAAACTTCTTTCTGATGTTATCGAGAAGCTTAAGACAGATAAAATTCCGACCGCACTCATATACATAGACCTGTATGACCTGAAAGATATCAATGCCGAACTGGGATATACCACCGGCGACCGCATCCTGCTAAAAATAACCAAGATGTTCCGGGAGTCTCTTGCCGAGAAAGCAACTATCGCCCGTGTCGGAGGTGATGAATTTGCCATCTTGCTTGAAGACAGCACTCTTAAAGATGCAAAGAAAACGGCTGACATACTGAAGCAGCAGTTACAAAAAACACTTTTGATCGACAAGGGCCAGAAACACTCCTGCAATTGTGCTACCAGCATAACCCTGATTGATGATGCATCCCTCAACGCCCAGGATATTATGGCCAGGGCAGTTGCAGAATGCGGCGACGAAACACCGGAACCCAAAGCCGCTACACCTGCGCCAAACCAGAAACCCGTGGTCAACCAGCAGGCTGCAACAGACAAACCAAAACCTGCGCAACCCGCACAGGCATCTAAAGTCACGACACCCCAACAACCCAGGCCAGCGCCGCAGGCAAAGCCGTCAACACCTGCGCCCAAACCTGCAGCAGAGATGCCGAAACCGGCAGCCGCCAGGCCACAACCTGCCGTCGCGCAAGCGTCTCCCTGGAAACAGCGCATTCAGCAGGCGTTGAAGGAAAACCGTTTCAAACTGGTTTACCAACCTATTATTAATTTACATGGCGATGCCGATGAGTTTTTCGAAGTTCTGGTGCGCATGATAGGGGATAACGGGCACCTGATCCCGCCGGGTGAATTCTTTGCTGAAGCCGAGCGATCAGGTCTCATGAAGGATATTGATTTCTGGGTAACAGAACATGCCGTTGAGGCCCTGGGATCACTGCATTCCGATGGCCGGAAGGCAACATTCTTTATAAACCTGTCCCTGGCAACCTGCAAAGACAAGAATTTCATGGCCTGGGTAAAAGAATCTCTGGAATCCGCCCGAGTCCATGGCAGTCATCTGGTTTTTGAACTGGAAGAATCGGATATCGCAAGCGGTAACGAAGACACCAACAAAGAGCTTATGGAAAAGCTCACCTCTCTGGGTAGCGTCATTTCCATTGACAACTGCGGTCTAACGTTGGACACCATACTTAATCTTCCGAGACAATGCGTAGGCTATATGAAGATTAACCGAGCCCAGGTATCGGTGGCTGCCGGCAATGTCGACAAGAGGGATTCGCTGACAGCCATGCTGGCCATGGCTACCAAGCTGGAAGTGAAATCCGTTGCCAAGGGCATTGAAGATGCCCATAGCCTGACAGATTTATGGACCTTCGGCTTCCAGTATGTGCAGGGAAATTACTTCCAGCACGCCGACAGCGAAATCAGTTATGACTTCACCCCGGAAGACGAGACCGAGCTGTCATCGGACGCCATGCCTTCTTCATGGTCGCGATAACCCCGATTGCCGATACCGGGAAATACACACCCGCCTCCCTATCGTTTTAATCCCGCAGCAATTACCGGCATACTGCCTCGTTGAATCCGACGCGCTTGTGTACAATGCTGGCTTGATCACCTGAAATTCCGAAGAAGGTAATTCATTGCGCTTTCAACACTACGGCAAGCCGCCGACAAACCGAAATGACTGGAAAACAATTCGCAGCCTGCTTCCCTATGTCTGGGAATTTCGTTTAAGAATCCTGCTGGCACTGTCATTCCTGATGGTCGCTAAAGTGGCTAATGTGGGAGTACCGCTGGTGCTCAAAGACATTGTCGACTCCTTCGAAAAACAGGATACGGTGCTGGTACTACCCATCGCATTACTACTGGGTTATGGTGCGCTCCGCTTCGCCCATTCCCTGTTCTCTGAACTGCGGGATATTGTTTTCGCCAAAGTCACACAAAACACCATACGCCGGGTGACCATCAGGATTTTCCGGCACCTGCACAGCCTGTCTCTGCGTTTTCATTTGGACCGCCAGACCGGCGGTATGTCCAGAGACCTGGAACGCGGCGCGGCAGGCATTCGCTTCTTGCTCAACTTCATGGTCTTTAACATTCTTCCGACTTTTTTCGAGATTGGTCTCGTTGCAGTAATCCTGTTTGCCAAATACAAATTTCATTTTGTTGCCACCGTATTGGGTACACTGGTTGCATATGTTGTATTCACGCTGATTGTTACAGAATGGCGCATGTATTTCCGCCGCAACATGAACGAAATGGATTCAAAGGCAAACACCAACGCTATCGACAGCCTGATTAATTACGAGACTGTTAAATACTTTAATAACGAAGAATACGAGGCAAACCGCTACAACAACGTCATGACCCTATGGCAGAAGGCGGCGATTCGCAATCAGACATCGCTGTCTGCCTTAAACGGCGGGCAAAATACCATTATTGCAATTGGCGTCACGCTGCTGATGATTCTGGCCAGCCAGGGAGTGGTCGATGGCACTATGACCATTGGTGATCTGGTTTTGGTGAATGCTTTTCTGCTTCAGTTGTATCAGCCACTTCATTTTCTTGGTTTCGTCTACAGGGAGATTCGTCACTCGCTCGCCGACATGGAACGCATGTTTGACATTGCTAATACGACCCCGGAGATCCGCAATAAACCCGATGCGTCGGAACTGGATCGCACAGACACTACCATCCGCTTCGAGCAGGTGGATTTTTCCTACGAGCCAAAACGCCAGATCCTGTTTGGAGTAGACTTTGAAATTCCTGCCGGCCATAAAGTGGCAGTAGTGGGTCACAGCGGCTCCGGCAAATCGACCCTTTCGCGCCTGTTGTTCCGTTTTTATGATGTCACCGGCGGGCGTGTACTGATCGGCGGACAGGACGTGCGGGACGTAACACAGGAAAGTCTTCGTGCAGCCATCGGCATCGTGCCCCAGGATACCGTTTTGTTTAATGACTCTATTTTCTACAACATCGCCTACGGTAATACCGAGGCAAATGAGGAGGAAGTCATTCGTGCCGCCAAGCAGGCGCATATCCACGAATTCATCAGTTCCCTGCCTGATGGCTACAAGACAATTGTCGGTGAACGCGGTCTTAAGCTTTCCGGCGGCGAAAAACAACGCGTCGCCATTGCCCGAACGCTGTTAAAGAATCCACCTATCCTGATTTTTGATGAGGCCACATCAGCACTGGATTCCAAAACCGAAAAGGGCATTCAGCGGGAACTGGAAAACATCGCGGTGAATCATACTACTCTAGTTATCGCCCACCGCCTGTCCACAGTCATGAATGCCGATCAGATACTGGTACTGGATAACGGCCGCATCGTCGAACGAGGCACGCATCAGGAATTGTTAAAAAAGAATGGTGCTTACGCCCACATGTGGGCCTTACAACAACAGCAGCAAAATAAGGAGCCGGTGGCGGCTGTAGAGCATGACGGTTAATAATAGCGGCTAATTATTGATTAGCGATTTTGGCCCAGGTATCCCGCAGAGTAACCGTACGATTGAATACAGGCTTATTGCCGGGCAGGTGCAAAGGATCGAGACAAAAATAGCCTTCCCGTTCAAACTGAAACCTGTCACCTGCCTGGGCATCGACCAGAGACTGTTCCAGATAGCAATGCGTTAACGTCAACAGGGAATCGGGGTTGATATAGTCTTTATAATCTTTTCCTTCTCTGGCCGCATCGGGTGTCGGGTGACTGAACAGGCGGTCATACAATCGCACCTCCGCTTCAAGCGCATGACTGGCAGACACCCAGTGAATCACTCCTTTTACCTTTCGCCCTTCCGGATTTTTACCCAGAGTCTCCGGATCATAACTGCATCGCAATTCAATAATATTTCCATGACCGTCTTTAATCACTTCGTCGCATTTTATGACGTAGGCATTACGCAAGCGTACTTCGCCCCCCGCCACCAAACGCTTGAACTGCTTCGGCGCCTGTTCCATAAAATCACTTTGATCGATATAGAGATCACCGCTGAAAGTGACTTCCCGGGTTCCCATGGTCTCGTCCTGCGGATGATTGGAAGCAATAAGCTGTTCCGTTTTGCCATCCGGATAATTGGTTAATGTCACTTTCAATGGATGCAATACCGCCATCCGGCGCGGGGCGCGGTCGTTGAGATCGGAACGTATGCAATCCTCCAGCATGGCCATTTCCACCATATTATCTGCCTTGGACACACCAATGCGATGGCAAAATTCGCGTATGGATTCCGGCGTATAACCCCGGCGGCGCAAACCAGCAATGGTTGGCAGACGCGGATCATTCCAGCCTTCCACATGACCTTGATCCACCAGCTCCGTAAGCTTGCGTTTGCTCATCACCGTGTATTCCAGATTCAGCCGGGAAAACTCGATTTGCTGCGGGTGACAGGGCACATCAAGCTGATCCAGAAACCAGTCATACAAGGGCCGATGATCTTCGAATTCGAGTGTACAAATAGAGTGCGTAATCGATTCCAGAGAATCCGACAGGCAGTGAGTAAAATCGTACATAGGATAAATGACCCACTCTTCGCCGGTCTGGTGATGTATCACCCCGTGTCGAATACGATAAATCGCGGGATCGCGCATGTTGATGTTTGGTGAGGCCATGTCAATTTTGGCCCGCAGCACTTTTTCCCCGTCATTGAAATCGCCGGCACGCATGCGTGCAAACAACTCAAGATTTTCCTCAACGGTACGACTCCGGTGAGGACTGTTCCTGCCCGGCTCTGTTAACGTACCCCGGTACTCACGAATCTGTTCGGCACTGAGGTCATCCACATAGGCCAGCCCCTTTTTAATCAACTCAACGGCATAATCATGCAGCTTTTCAAAATAGTCCGAGGCATAAAACAGACGATTGCCCCAGTCATAACCCAGCCAACGCACATCATTTTGTATGGCCTCAACGAACTCGATATTTTCTGCATGGGGGTTGGTGTCATCGAAACGCAGATTACAGGTGCCACCGTAATCGCGCGCCAATCCGAAATTCAGCACAATGGATTTGGCATGACCGATATGCAGATAACCATTTGGCTCAGGGGGGAACCGGGTCGCTACCCGGCCTTGGTTTTTTCCTGCCTTCAGGTCTTCATCAATAATATGGCGAATGAAATTGCTGGGGGCTTTGGTCTCAATATGACTCATTAATTTTCTTGACTGGCTTTTTGGGGAACGGCTGTTTAATTCCGCGGGATTCTACTCTATTCGGCCAACGGAACAAAAGACGATGTAACCGACCCCAAACCACCCGCGGTTTTACCGTATTAACGAATAAGTCATCCCTAAGACAGCGCAGGCGGCAATCACGGTAACGATACCCAGCTTAAACCGGAACAAGGCGATAAATGCGGCAATGCCGATTAACGCCGGGAACCATTCGAAACTTCCCTGAAATCCCTCAGGCCAGAGTACATGATAGGCAAAAAATACGGCCAGATTTAGTACAACACCGACAACAGCGGCTGTAATACCTGTCAGCGGTGCCGTAAACCTGAGCTCGTGTCGGGTTGCCTCAACAAGAGGACCTCCCACAAGAATAAACAGAAATGAAGGTAAAAAAGTAAACAAGGTCGCCACGCTGGCGCCCGCGACGCCCGCCATGGGCAGCAACTCCGGCCCAAATAACTCCTTGGTCCAGCCGCCCACAAAACCTACAAACGCCACCACCATGATTAATGGTCCTGGCGTGGTTTCGCCCAGGGCCAGACCGTCGATCATTTGAACCCCCGTTAGCCAGCCATGGTGTTCCACACCGCCCTGATATACATAGGGCAATACCGCATACGCGCCACCGAAGGTCACAAGCGCAGCCTTGGTAAAAAACCAACTCATTTGGGTTAAGACGCCATCCCATCCGTATCGTGCCGACAATAGCGCCATGACCCCGCCCCACATCAGTACGCCAACCAAGGCGATGACCAGCAACCGGCTCCACTTGAATAGCGCATGATTGGGTACAGGGGAATGATCATCAATTAACGCCGGTCCGTAGGATTTGCCGGGGCCGGCATGATGACCGCCGGCCTTGAATTTCTCCGGCATCCATCGGGAACCCACGTAGCCCACCACCCCTGCCGCCAAAACGATATAAGGAAAAGGAACCCCACCGGCGAAAATTGCCACAAAGGCCAGCAACGCCATGCCCCGGAGAACATTGTTCTTGAGTGCACGCGAACCGATACGATAGGCGGCAAATACAACGATAGCGGTCACTGCCGGCTTGATACCATATAGAATACCGGCGACCAACGAGGCATTACCGTAAACAAGGTAAACCCACGTTAACGTTATTAAGATAACCAGGGAAGGCAGAACAAATAACACACCAGCCACAATGCCGCCGGGCACGCCATGCATTAACCAGCCGATATAAGTCGCCAGCTGCTGCGCCTCCGGTCCAGGTAATACCATGGTGTAATTCAGAGCATGCAGAAACCGATGTTCCGAAATCCAGCGCCGCCGTTCCACCAATTCCTGGTGCATCATGCTGATCTGACCGGCGGGTCCACCGAAACTAATAAAACCCAATTTGAGCCAATACGCTAATGCCTGCCAGAACGTTACTGACTCTGGTGGCTGCGTCACGTCTTCGGCTACAACTGACATAATAGGTAACCCTCCATGAAATATTTCAGGCTAACGCTGAAGGCGCTAGTGTGACACGCCAATGCAAACCACGAAAACAACTTTCGGCAACGACTAACACAACAATAGATACACTTTTAGCGCGCCTACATTCACGAAACGCCTGCATAAAAATCGAAGAACCGGTTTTCTGTAACCAGTCACCCAAAACAGCAGCAACGCCTGCATTGTTATTAATTTATAAAGGAAATCATTACTGGTTTATTAGTACATTAGCGAATAACGATATACTAACTTTTTTTCCATAGACTAAGTTGTGTAAAAGCACCAGCTAGCTAAACGAACCTATTTATTAATTAATTGTTTACTAATAGGAATAAAGTGCGAAAATAGGTTGTCTTTAGTAGGAGTATCGCTTGATATTTATGGAGTCAAAATAACAATATTGAACACTATCATTAAAATAACCACACAACCCTAAGGAGACGACAACCATGGTGTATACCAAAAAATCCCCTGCGTTGTTCATTATAGGGCTCATTATGCTGGCAATCTGGTACATGGCGGATAGCGGTATGATGGCAGGCTATATTGAACATCTCGCGAACGGAAAAAAATACAAGTATGGTTCTGAACTAACTTCCATCCCAATGTACTTCGGTATTGTTGCGGCTGCCATTGGCGCCTGGCAGTGGTTCGGTTCCCATAAGGAAGGCCATTGGGACTACTACTCTTCAACCATCGCCGGCGGCATGTTCATTCTGCTAATCGCCATGTTGGTTCGCTGGTTTGTAGCACCTGAAATCGAAGTGGTGAGCACAGCAATGGGCGAGGTAGGTCAAACAGGATCCCACATCCATAAGTTGCTCGGTCTCAACTATGTTGTCATTGGCATCGTCACCGGCATGGTCATTGTCAACGTCTTCAGCATACCCGAGTGGGCACAGAACGGCGTACGCCTGTCTCGTCTGGGACTCAAAACCGGTGTAATTCTATTAGGCACATTGTATAGCGCGGCAGAATTAAAGAATCTGGGCGGCCTGTCCATTGTCATGATTGGTTTCTTTGTGTTGGGTTCCGTGGGTATGGTGCTGTGGATCGGTGGTAAACGCAAAATCCCTAACTCCATGGGCGGTGTATTGTCCGCCGGCATGGGCGTATGCGGCGTGTCAGCAACAGTGGCTGCGGCCCCCGTGGTTCAGGCCAAGTCCGTGGAAATCGCCTATACCATTGGCACCATCCTGATCTGGGGCGTGGGCTGTATGTTTGTGTTCCCGATTATTGGTCAGTTGCTGGGAATGTCCTATGTGCAATTCGGCGCCTGGGCGGGAACCGGTATTCTGAATTCGGCTCAGGTGGCAGGTGCCGCACTGGCCTTCCAGCCGGACGGCATTGAGACCCTAAAGGTAGCGGAAATCTTTAACATTACCCGCGTACTGGTGCTGCCCATTATCGTATTGTGGCTGGCTGTCTGGTATGTCAAACGTGAAGAGAGTGCAACGCAGGTCAACGTAGGTCAGGTCATTTTTGCCAAGTTCCCTGTGTTTGTTCTGGGCTTCATTTTGATGTTCGCTCTTTCCAGCACAGGCATCTTTGCCCCGGCAGAACACTACAAGGGCAAATATTTCGGGAATACAGCGGAGTCAGGCTTTAAAGACGATAAGCTTCTCAAAGATGCAGATGTCGCCACACTGCGTTCTGAATTTGGCAAGATTGAGCGTACCGACCGCAAGGACGCGCTACAACGACTGGTTGAGAATAGAAAAATTATGTCTCCGGATGACGATGACGTCCTGCGCGGCCTGGTAAATTCCAAGGCTCTATCAAAGGATGCCAACAAAATCCTGAAAGGCGCCCATAAAGCTGTGCGACATACCGCCAAAAAGATCAAGGCATTCCGTAACTGGATAACCTGGTTATTCGCTTTTGGTCTGGTGGGTCTTGGTATGCAGATTACCATCGGCTCCATGAAACAGGCGGGCGGCCAACCAGCCGTAATCGGCGGCATTGTCGGTTTTGTCAAAGCGGCGTTATCACTGGTCGTAGTGATGATGCTTATCAGCGAAAAAATTTAACGTGAGGACCTGAAGATGAGCGAAAATAAATTTGATCGTGGTTCGGCGCTGTCAATTTTCGGCAGTGATCGCAAAGAAGACTTCATGGCACTGGTATTCGCATTAGTGATTGCCTTTGCTGTGTTCCTTACCTACTAAAATTTATCAGCAAGACAAGACCGGTGTCCGCGTTTCGCGGGCACCGGTCTTTTTCTGATTAAACGAATAAGCAATGACAACAGTTAACCGTATACTACTGGCAAGCCACGGCACCGAGGGAGCGTTAGCGGCGGAACAGACCGCCATTAACCTGTGCAACAAAGGCGCGCATATCCATCACCTGATTGTTGTGCCTACCTTCTGGCAGGGTATGACCGGCGATGACTGGCTTAACAATGGTTCAACGCGTGATACCTTCCGTCGTTATCTGGAGACCGAGCTTGGCAAAGAGGCCGATGAACATTTTGAGCGCGTGAGTCAGGCAGCAACAGAACACGAATTAACTTATACCAAGGCATTGGTCGTGGGTGAACCGGACGAATGCCTGCTTGCGGCAAGCAAGGAACAAAACTTTGATCTGGTGGTCATGGGATCCCCCCGGCCCAAAGGTAAACCCGGGCTGCGCTCGCGCATGATTACAGACCCTCTGACAAAAGGCCTTAAGACGCCCTTATTGGTAGTCCCCTATCCCGATGAGTGATTCACACGGGGAACACAGCCAGGACATTGCCTGGGCCTCACTAACTACCCCATTATCAACCGAAGACCTGAACCAGTTCTGTCAGGATATCGAACGCCTGTTTCGCATTAATCCGTACCTGGAATTTAACCAGTGGCAGGCTGTTTCGGACAGACGTTATCGCTTCAGTGGCCGTAATCTCAGCCAGGAGCAACCGTTTGAATTTGATTACGAACTGACGGTGCATCCCTCCGACAAGGGTTTGCGCATCGACTACAACTCGGGTATCAAGTCGAACACGGAAATCAAAATAGAGCCGGAAGGGCAAGGATCAAAACTTACCATCACTGACCGTTACGAGCGTCTTCCGGAAAACGAAAGGGAAGCTTATTTACATGAAGTGGACAAAAGCCTGGTCGCCTGGGCCAACTATATGCGGACATACCTGACAAGTTGGCGGCGCTGGTCCTGGTTCGGGCCGTGGCGCTGGTACATGCGCAGAATCTGGCAACCCATGAAACCCACAGCGCGGCGTATTACCTATGTCCTGTTGTGGATTACCGTGTTCGAGATCGCACTAATCGCACTGGGTGTGGCGATATATTTTATAGAGTACCGCTGATCCGATTATTCCTGGGTAGAGTCTCTCGGCACCTAGACATACTGGGCTGCTGCATAAGCAGACGACCAGGCCCACTGAAAATTAAAGCCGCCCAGATGCCCGGTCACATCCACCACTTCGCCGATAAAATAGAGGCCCGGCTGCACTGTACTCTCCATGGTCTTGGAGGATAGCTGCCGGGTATCAATACCGCCCAGTGTCACTTCCGCCGTCCGGTAGCCTTCTGTGCCCGATGGTTTGAGTTGCCAAGCCTGCAAACCACTGGACAATGTTTTTAATGTCTCATCTGGGATTTCCGCTAACGGTATTTCGGCCCACGCTTGCCAGAACAGTGTTTGTAATTCAGCGACCAGATTCTTCGACAGGCATTGCGCCAACAAGCTTCGTAACAGGCTTTTTGGATGGGTGCGTTTTTGTGTAAGAAGCCATTTCTCCAGGGACTCGCCGGGAAACAAATCAAGCGCGATACTCTCCCCTGATTGCCAGTAACTGGAAAGCTGCAGTGCCGCCGGGCCACTCATCCCGCGATGGGTAAACAGAATGCTTTCCGTAAAACACGTTCCCGGTGCACAAAGCTGCGCTTGCTCCACCGATACGCCGGACAACCGATCACAGGTTTCCTTAAACCGGCCGCTAAAGGTAAACGGCACCAGTCCGGCCCGAACAGCCAACACCGCCAGACCAAACTGGCGGGCGACATCATAACCGTAACCGCTGCCGCCCAGCGTTGGAATGGATAGCCCTCCAGTTGCGATGACCAACGACCGCGCCGTCAGCAGGCCACGGTCTGTGTGCAACCGAAACCGGGCGCTACTGCCTTCTCCCTGATCGATGGTTTCAATCTTCCCGGTTTCGCACCGGGTATAAATCCTGACGCCCGCACGTTCACACTCGTTCAACAGCATTGCCAAAATATCTTTGGCGGAGTCATCACAAAACAACTGTCCAGATTTTTTCTCGTGATACCGGATGCCGTGCTGTTCCACCAGGGCGATAAAATCCGTGGGCGTGTAGCGCTTTAATGCTGACTTGCAAAAATGCGGGTTGGCGGAAATATAATTGTCGGCGCTAATATCGAGATTGGTAAAATTACAGCGCCCGCCACCGGACATGAGGATTTTCTTTCCCGGTTTATTGCTGCGCTCCAGAACCAGCACCTTGCGCCCGCGCTGACCGGCGTGGAACGCGCAGAATAGCCCGGCCGCACCGGCACCCAAAACAATGACATCAAATTCACTCAATCTGCTGTGCTCGTAGTGCTGGCAATCATGTCCAGGGCCAGGGCCTCCGCAACTTTAATGCCGTCTACTGCCGCCGACAGAATCCCGCCGGCATAACCGGCGCCCTCGCCCGCCGGATAAAGTCCCTGCGTATTCACGCTCTGATAATCATCCTTGCGTTTAACACGCACCGGCGATGATGTGCGGGTCTCGACACCGGTGAGTACAGCATCACTCATGGCGAAACCCTTTATCTGTTTATCAAAGGCAGGCAAGGCCTCGCGAATCGCATCAATAGCGTACTCCGGCAAACAAGTGCTCAAATCACCCAAATGCACCGCAGGCGTGTAGGATGGCTGCACTTGCCCAAACCGGGTCGATGGCCGCTTTGCCAGAAAGTCGCCCACCAGTTGCCCCGGCGCATCATAATTACCGCCGCCCAACTCAAACGCACGTTCTTCCCAGTGTCGTTGAAACTCGATACCTGCCAACGGACCATCCGGATAATCCTCCGGTGTAATGCCGACAACGATAGCGCTATTGGCATTACGTTCATTGCGCGAATACTGGCTCATGCCATTGGTCACGACTCGCCCCGGTTCCGAAGCCGCCGCCACTACCGTACCCCCCGGACACATACAAAAACTGTAAACTGATCTGCCGTTTTTGCAGTGGTGCACCAGTTTGTAATCCGCCGCCCCCAATAACGGATGGCCCGCCTGGGGACCAAAACGGCAACGGTCAACTAATGACTGCGGATGTTCAATGCGCAAACCAATGGAAAACGGTTTGGCTTCCACATAAACGCCTTGGTCATACAGCATCTGGAACGTGTCGCGGGCACTGTGACCCACCGCCAATACCACGTGACGAGTGTCAATCACCTCGCCATCCGCCAGTGTCACAGCACGCACCTCGCCCTGTTCTACATTGATTTGGTGCACCCGGCTCTGAAAACGGATTTCACCGCCCAGGGACTGAATAGTATTGCGCATATTCTCTACCATACCCACCAGCCGGAATGTGCCGATGTGAGGTTTGCTGACATAGAGAATCTCTTCCGGCGCCCCGGCTTTGACGAATTCGGTCAAGACCTTGCGGCCGCGATAATGAGGATCTTTTATCTGGCTGTGAAGTTTGCCGTCAGAAAAGGTGCCGGCACCCCCTTCACCAAACTGGACATTGGACTCCGGATTCAGCACCCGTTTACGCCAGAGGCCGAAAGTGTCAACCGTGCGCTCACGCACCGCCTTGCCGCGCTCCAGAATGATAGGGCGGAATCCCATTTGCGCCAGAACCAGACCGGCGAATAACCCGCATGGCCCCAGGCCGATCACTACCGGCCGTTCCGTCAGATTTGGCGGTGCCTGTGCGACAAAGTGATAAGTCATGTCCGGCGCCGATTTGACGCTGTTGTCTTTTTGAAAACGCCTGAGAACCTGATCGTCACAGGTAGTCTGTACATCCAGGCTATAAATGAATGTGATCGCGCCACGCTTACGGGCGTCATAGCCGCGCCGAACCACGGCATACCCAAGCAGCTGTTCAGCCGTTATGTTCAGCTTCCCGAGTATTGCCTCGCGCAGGGCTGACTCCGGGTGATCCAGAGGGAGTTTTATTTCGGTCAAGCGCAACATCTTCGGATATCCGGCATGGTCAGTTTTTCTGGGCCACGGTCGTAAGACATTCATATAGGCAAGGCATGGGTTTTGGAGTATAAATCGCCACGATTTGGAATAGAAAGAGGAATATTTGCTTGAACGCACTCCCCAGGGCGCAAGGGCCCTACGACGGTGACATCTATACGCGCATTATTCAGTCCCTGCGCGATCAAGGCTATTGTGTCGTTTCAGACTTTCTACCCACCGACCTGATCCAGTCACTGTTTATTGACATCAAAAAACTGGACAACAGCCATTTCAAAACGGCGGCCATCGGACGTCACGACAATGTCCTGGTTAACCGTTTTGTACGCGGCGATCGTATTTGCTGGGTAGATGAAGACAACACAAGCGTGAAAAGCTACCTCGACTGGATTGAGTCCTTGAGACTGAGAATAAACCGGGAGCTTTATCTCGGTCTGTTTGATTTTGAGTGTATGTATGCTCACTACCCTGAAGGCGCATTCTATAAAAAGCATTACGATGCCTTTCAGGGCGAGTCCAATCGCAAGCTCTCGGTCATTCTTTATCTTAACCCGGCCTGGCAACATCATGACGGCGGCGAGCTGGTTGTCTATGACAAACATGACAATATTATTGAGAAGGTGACGCCGACCTTCGGGAAAATGGTTATCTTCTTGAGCGAAGAGTTTCCTCATGAAGTGTTGGCTACCCACAGGTCACGTTATAGCCTGACAGGCTGGTTTCGTATCAACAATACTTCAGGTATTACGCTGGACCCTCCCGCGTAGGTTTCGGATTCACCCAGGCAGCAATCACATTGTTTCATCCGGCGGATTCGCTCGCGCTTAATCCGCCCTACGCAATCTACGTTATCCACGTCATTGTCTGCGTAGGGCGCAATGGCATTTTTATTGCGCCGCAGGGGTGTGAGATTAATATTGCATGACGATACCCTACGGCAATTACATTCCTGAGAAAGCATTTGACGATTTTTCGTCCGGCGGATTCGCTCACGCTTAATCCGCCCTACGTTATCCACGTCATTGTCTGCGTAGGGCGCAATGGCTTTTTTATTGCGCCGCAGGGGTTTGAGATTAATATTGCATGACGATACCCTACGGCGGATTCGCTCACGCTTAATCCGCCCTACGCGATCTGCTGTTCAATAGAGTACAAACACCACTGCAATAATTACTAACAGCCAGATCAAAACAATCGCGACCGCGCCAGCGGTGCTTGGCGGTGCGCTATCCACTGATTTTTCTGCCTGCGCCTGACACTCCAGCCACACATCACGAGGCACTAAACGCAACGCCAGCCAAATTGCCAACGGCAATAACAATAAATCATCCAGATAACCAATCACGGGAATAAAATCGGGAATGAGGTCTATGGGGCTCAAGGCATAAGCCAGTACCAGGACAATGATCCACTTCGCCGGCAGCGGCACGCGCGCATCCCGCGATGCCAGATAAAGCGCACCGATATGGCGCTTAAGGGACCTGGCCCATTGTTTTAATGATGACGATTTCATAGCCAATTTATAGTTAATGTAGCGACACGAATATTCGACTGAACCAACTCTTTGGTGCCTGTCACGCACAGCAATATTAGTTATTGCTGATATTTCTATTCTCACCGCCTCCACAAATTTTGATTTCCTGACATTATCGACGCACGACAAAATCAGGCAATCCTTTGAACACTAAGCGATAAACCGATAATCAGTGTCATATTTGTTATGGCGCGCCCGCTACGGTACACTTGCCGTTCTAGATGGTATTTCAGCAGGCGAATCCGGCTCTCTGCCTGATTCAGACTTGCTCATCATTCAGGGATTGGCACAGCCATCCTGCCATAGTTGTAGTCCGCGTACTACACGTCATTGCCTCCGGGCAGCTTGAACACAATCTGAAATGACTACGACGGCCCGTCGTTAACCGGCACAAGGTGGATTCTGTTCACCCGTTATTTTTCATTACCAAACTAATGGGAGAGACATATTGAGTAAGGCAAATCACGCCCAATCTTTCGGCGAAGACCCAACCTCCGTCCGAGATACCAGTCACTACAAAGAAGAGTACGTCAAAAGTTTCGTGGAGAAATGGGATGAACTCATCGACTGGGAACGACGCTGGAAAAGTGAGGGTGAGTTTTTTATTGAACAACTGAGAAGCTATGGCGTAAAACGCGTACTTGATGTGGCAACGGGAACCGGCTTCCATTCTGTGCGACTGTTGAGCGCGGGCTTTGATGTGGTCAGCGCCGACGGCAGTCCGGAAATGCTGGCAAGGGCATTTCAAAATGCCCGCAACCGCGGCTACATTCTGCGTGCAGTTCAAGCGGACTGGCGCTGGTTAAATCGTACCATTCATGAACAATTTGATGCTGTCATTTGCCTGGGTAATTCCTTTACCCATTTATTCAAGGAACATGACCGGCGCAAGGCCCTGGCGGAGTATTACGCCACATTGAATCATGACGGCATTTTGATTCTCGATCAGCGTAATTACGACTCCATACTGGACGAGGGATTCAGCACTAAACACAAATTCTATTATTGTGGCGAGGATGTAGTGGCTGAACCGGAACATGTCGATGAAGGCCTGGCCCGTTTTCGGTATTCCTTTCCTGACGGATCCGCATACCACCTCAATATGTTTCCATTGCGCAAGAAATACACCCGGCGCCTGATGCACGAAGTGGGTTTTCAGCATGTTGAAACCTATGGCGACTTTCAAGAGACATTCAAGGCGAATGATCCGGACTTTCTGGTACACATAGCGGAAAAAACCTATCAGGAAACAGATGACCCGGAGAGCTAATCACTATGGGAAACAATTATTCTGAAGCGGTCAATACGGCCCGCGATTACTACAACAGCGAAGACGCCGATAACTTCTACGCCAACATTTGGGGCGGCGAAGACATCCATATCGGTTTATATAATAGTCCGGAAGAGTCCATCACCAGTGCCAGCCGCCGTACTGTACGGCACATGGCGGCAATGGTGCCACTCAAAACCGAGAATCGCGTGCTCGACATCGGTTCCGGCTATGGCGGCGCTGCGCGCTACCTGGCTTCGACTTTCGGCTGCTCCGTCATGGCGCTCAACCTGAGCGAGAAGGAAAATGAGCGCGCCCGAAGCTACAACAAGGAGCGTGGCCTAAGCCATAAAATCATGGTGGTGGACGGCAGCTTTGAAAATATTCCGGCGCATGAAGAAGAATTTGATATGGTCTGGTCACAGGACGCCATTTTACATAGCGGTCACAGAGAGAGGGTTATTCAAGAGGTATCCCGAGTATTAAAACTGGGCGGCCGATTCATTTTTACCGACCCAATGCAGTCCGATGACTGCCCCGATGGCGTACTGCAACCCATCCTCGACCGGATTCATCTCACCTCCCTTGGCTCTCCCCGCTTTTATCGCGAACAGACTAAAAAATACGGCATGGTGGAAATTGACTTCGAAGAACATACCGACCAGCTCATCAAACACTACAGCCGGGTCAGGGAAGAAACAGAAAAGAAACAGACTGATCTAACCAAGGTGGTGGAAACCGAGTACGTGGAGCGCATGAAGAAGGGTCTGGGGCACTGGATAGACGGCGGCGAACGCGGCTATCTGACCTGGGGAATTTTTGTGTTCCAAAAACAGATCTGATCACAAAAACAAGAAACACCGAACGTGAAAAACTGGACCTATACCAGGAACCAGAAGTTACTGCTGGACTTTAATCCCTGGGTTTCTCTTATCTCTATCACCCTGATAGCGGGCTTTGTCATAGCCAGTTTCGTTTTCCTCAGGCAATTGGCCGATGTCTTCAGCCATACCCAGGCATGGATCGCCAACCAGAGTGGCTGGTTTTTTGTGTTGCTGACCAATTTGATTCTCGCCTTCATGATCTACCTGGCCATAGGCCGTTTTGGCGGCGTACGCCTGGGCGGCGCCAACACCAAACCGGAGTTCAGCCGCATCGCCTGGTTCGCCATGTTGTTCAGCGCCGGCATGGGCATCGGCCTGCTGTTTTACAGCGTCGCCGAACCCATGTATCACCTGGTAACACCGCCCCATGGGGCCGAACCGCGTACTGCGGCCGCCGCCGAAGATGCCATGATAACAACCTTCCTGCACTGGGGTTTGCATGCCTGGGGCATCTATACCCTGGTGGGTCTGGCGCTGGCCTATTTTGCCTTTAACCGCAAACAACCGTTGAGTATTCGTGCCGTCTTTGAACCGGTCCTGGGAGAACGTATTCACGGCGGCTGGGGACATGCCATCGACATTCTGGCGACCGTCGCCACCTTGTTTGGTGTCGCCACGTCACTGGGCCTAGGAGTCAGTCAGGTGAATGCCGGGTTACATCATGTGTTTGATATCCCGCAAACAACGTCGATAAAAATAATACTGATAGTCTGCATCACCTTCGTCGCAACCCTGTCTGTTGTGTCCGGACTGGACCGCGGCATCAAGCGATTGTCAGAAATCAATATGATTGCTGCTGCCGTACTGTTGTTATTCGTATTACTGGCAGGACCCACCCTGTTTATTCTGAATGGCTTTGTGGAGAATCTGGGACAGTATCTCAATTCGTTCTTCTATCTCGGCTTCTGGAATGAAACCTATACCGGCGGCAGTTGGCAAAACGGCTGGACGGTTTTTTATTGGGGCTGGTGGATTGCCTGGTCTCCGTTCGTGGGCATGTTTATCGCCCGTATCTCCAAGGGGCGCACCATCCGCGAATTCATCACCGGGGTATTGCTGGTACCGACACTGCTCACCTTTTTCTGGCTGAGCGTATTCGGTGATAGCGCCCTGTACATTGAGTTATTTACCGACAGCAATATGGCACAGGCCGTCAACGACAACCTGGCCCGCTCCCTGTTTTTCTTTTTTGATCATCTACCGAGTGCAGCAGGTACCGACCTTCCCGGGTTTCTGATAACGGCGGCCAGCCTGCTGGCGACGCTGGTGGTGATTACCTTCTTCGTGACATCATCGGATTCAGGCTCTTTAGTGATCGACATCATCAGTGCCGGCGGCAAGCCCAATCCACCGGTGATTCAACGCATATTCTGGGCCAGCACGGAAGGGGTGGTCGCCGCGGCATTGCTCATTGGCGGCGGCTTAACCGCACTGCAAACCGCCGCCATTGCCACCGGCCTGCCCTTCGCCCTGGTGTTACTGGTCATGATTTTCAGTCTCTACCGGGGGCTATCTCACGACCATCCGGAAACAAACGTCTAATCAATAAAAGAGCAGCAATAGTCGGTCACGCCGTTCGACTTAATCTGAAACGAGGCATTGGCCGCCACCTCAAAGGTGTCACCCGCCCCAAAGCGGCGCCACGTGCTCTCTCCGGGCAATAATACCTCCACTTCTCCCGACTGAATTTCCATCAGTTCCTTCTTGCCGGTATCAAAGGTGTATTCACCCGGCAGCATGATACCGAGTGTTTTCTTTTCGCCATTAACAAACTGGATGGTGCGGCTGGTGACGCCGCCGTCGAAATAGATATTGGCCTTTTTAACGACGGTCACATTATTAAACTCACTCATTATTGTCTTCTCACGTTATTAACAGAAATTAGTACATTGTGAAATACAGCATCCACTATCCCTTCCTTATCGCTTTGCCAATGTCTTCCAATGGCCCCTACTACTCTATTCTCAGCGTCAGGTTTACATTGGAAATATAGGTCAGTTCGCCAAAGCTCTGTCCGGCGCCACCCATGGAGTCTTCCATCTCGTAACTGGCGGACATGGCTTTTAGCTTGGCTTCGCGCAAGCGGTGCTGTGGCGCAGCCTGTATCACCTGCTCCGACAAATTCACCAGCTTCAGACGAATGTTGAGTGTCTTTTCATAGACCGCCTTTTTGGCATTAGCGTTTTCTATGGCCTTTTGCAGGGCGCTGTTTTCGTATTTCTGCTTGTCCGATTGTTCAAAGCGAGTGCTCACTAACGATACGCTGGCATACTCATCCACCAGACTGGATGCGGCTTCCAGTTCCTCGCCGGTATGAATCTCGATAGACACGATATTATTCACTTTGTAATTGTTGGGCTTGTCGCCAAAGAATCCGTACTCCGGCGTGGAGGAAAACTTGGAGTCTTTAATGTATTCGGGCTTGATACCCTTCTGCTTCAGCACGTTCCGGATGGTGTTACGCACTTCTTTATTCTTTTTAATCGCGCCACTGAGCTTGCTGTCTTCCGTCTTAACCACCAATGTAATCACGGCCTTATCGGCATTTGCCTTGATCTCGCCATAGCCCGAAATAAACACCTTCTCCGGTACCCCGGAAAGATAACTGCTTAGCTCGCCCGGGGTGCCTTTTAGCTCCGGCTCGGCAACACTGGCAGCGCTGTAAGCCGCCAGAAAAATGAGAAATAAACGGTGCTTCATGATTGTGCTTGCCCTCTATGAATAAACATTCGTTAGCGGCCTACTTTACTGTCCGCCGGTGGCGGTTACCAGCCGGTATCACCCAGGCCAGACAAAACCCCTCTGTTTACAGGTTATGTTAATTAAGTATTTCGTTACATTCTTATGTACCAATATAGAAAAGTTCTATCACGGTAGCCTTAAAACCGATTACGCCTCGACTACACTTGGATCAAGTGGCACAAAACGCCAATTAATATGAGGTAAGAATCATGAAACTACATCAATCATTCGACATGGTCACAGGCATGCTCCACGGCATTGTAGGCCTTGGTATGAGCCTGGCAGTCACCTTCCTGGTCGTTGACCTGTTGTTCCCCGGCACCACCAACATTGTTAACAATGTGGCCGCCATGGTGAACAGCTTTATTGGTCATGGGTTGGTCGGCATGATCGCATTGCTGGTGTTCATTTCTCTTTACCGCGACAAATAATTTCTCGCTAACTTAATAGTCAAAAAAGAGAAAGGAGACACTCAAATGGCCAAAGCAACCGAAAAGCTATCCTTCAAGGATACGCTTAACCAGGTCACTGACTGGCTGCGTTATCTAACGGAGTTTGGCTTTGCACTGATCCTTGCTTTCGTAATGATCGACATCCTGTTCCCGGGCGCCACCGGCGTGGTCAAAAATCTCGGGGTGGTAGTTGGTCAGTTCTCGAAAGAAGGACTGTCGGGCCTGATCGCCCTGCTGCTGTTCCTGGTCTTGTTCCGCAGCAAGCAATTACCCAAGTGACTGTAATTGACTGGCGAAAGCCAATAAAAACGGGCCCAAACGGGCCCGTTTTCTTTTGGGATTGATCCTAACCCATGGGCTGGTTTTATTACGCCAATACGCGGCATCTCCAACCAGTCGTTTGTAATAATTGAGACCATTCTATCTATCACAATAAGCATTTACTTATACAGTTATCACTTTTCCCTTAAAAATAAGGACATCGAGGTGTAATATTTGAGACTGGTCACAAACAAATGCAGACCGTTCTATATAATCAACTGTTGCAGCCGACGAACGAACCAAAAGAATATTCTTAATGCAATTGAAAGAAGTTGATAAAAAATGAAATCGATGATACTAA
>Ga0224511_10000040_pt1 | contig 43708 bp, 32 predicted proteins | sample SF_May12_sed_USG_2_FD_169988 | JGI IMG/M metagenome (GOLD analysis project Ga0224511, IMG submission 169988) | Sediment microbial communities from San Francisco Bay, California, United States - SF_May12_sed_USGS_8_1 | ecosystem: Environmental > Aquatic > Marine > Sediment | place: USA...
TCGGTATATTTACACTTGATACAATTTTCACCTACTACATACGTCATATTCTGCTTCCCAGTGTGTGATAAACGGACAGGTAAAATATTATCACAGTGAAATGCTGCACGGGCATATGTAGATAGTTTAAAATCAGGACATTTTTAATAAACACAAGGGCAAAAAATGACAACAATTAAAAAAGCCGTCTTTCCTGTCGCTGGGTTGGGCACACGATTTTTACCTGCGACCAAAGCCGTTGCCAAGGAAATGCTCGCTATTGTTGATAAGCCTCTGATTCAATATGCTGCAGAAGAAGCAGAGAAAGCAGGTATCGAGACGCTAATTTTTGTTGTTGGTCGAACCAAAAACTCCATCATTGACCACTTTGATAAAGCTTATGAGCTAGAAAATGAATTAGCCCTGCGAAATAAAAATGCCTTATTGAAAATCGTCAAAGATACTGTTCCTGAGGGTGTTAATTGTGTATTTATACGTCAGTCTGAAGCGTTGGGTCTGGGTCACGCTGTATTGTGTGCAGAGGCGGCTGTGGGCAATGAACCTTTTGCTGTAATTTTGCCGGATGATTTGATTCATAATGAGGGTGATAACTGTATGCAGCAAATGGTGGCTGTGTATGATAAGTATTCGGCGTCAGTGATCGGTACCCAAACCGTTGAAATGTCAGAAAGTGATAAATATGGCATGGTAGCTGGCCCCAAGGTTGAAGATCGTTTAGCTATGGTGGATGAGATTATTGAAAAACCAGCGCCTGCAGAAGCGCCTTCAGACCAGGCGGTAGTAGGGCGTTATATCCTCACCCCTGCCATTTTCAATATATTGAAAACTACAGAGCGCGGGGCTGGCGGTGAAATTCAGCTAACCGATGGTATTGCTGCTCTGCGTAAGACTGAAGAAATCTATGCTTATAGCTTTGAAGGCACCCGTTATGATTGTGGCAGCAAAATTGGCTACTTACAGGCTACAGTTGAATTTGCGCTCAAGCATGAAGAATTATCTGATGAGTTTGGTTGTTATCTCAAAAATTTAGATCTATAAAGCCACTGTCTAAATCGCGGAAGATTTCTTTGTCAGAGATCTATTTTCTTTCCCTTTATTTTATTGACTTCCTTTTGTTGTCATTACCGTGATGATTGCCTGCTCGCTAAAATCTTATTGAGAAGCATTCTTGACAAATGGGTATTTTGAACCATACTGTGTTCAAATAATAATTTAAAAAATTCTTAAATTTCAAACTTTTATAATGCTTTTTATAAGCAATTAATGCTTTTTGTGTTATAGATGTTGTTTAAAACCTATAACCTCTTGATTTATAAGGTTGTTTTTTTTTCTGTTTTAATGCTCAAAACACCTCACCATGATTAGTCGTGGTCTATAGTACAAAGCAGAAGCGCAAAAATAAAAACTATTTGTTGTGTATAAATATTTAGAGGTAGTTGAGTAATCTTAAAGGGTAGCAATGGCATACAGTGAGCAAGACATATTAACGTTTGATCAGATAAGGGCAGAATTGCTCTCATTGTCCGAAGGGGGGCAGACGGGCGATTTTTGTCTTTTTACTGAAGACAAGCATGCAGCAGTCATTAGTCTCTACAAGGGTGAAATCATAGGTCTGCGTTACAGAATATCAAGGGGAAATGATGCCCTAAGACTGATTAGAAAAATAAGCAGTGCCAAAATTAGATTTCAGGAAAGCAAAACCCCTGTAAATAGCGCTACTACACAAGGTCTCTTACCCACGGCTGAAATTCTCAAGATATTGGGAGTCGAACAGGCTAACAGCACTTTTCAGGGAATGGGCAAGAAAATACTGGTTGTGGAAGACAGTTCAACCCAGCGCAAGATTATTTGCAAAATGCTGGTTCATAATGGATACCGTATTTTAGAAGCGAAAGATGGTTATGAAGCTTTGTCCATTGCCGAGTTAGAAAAACCAGACCTGGTGCTACTCGATATTATTATGCCGGGCATTGATGGTTACGAAGTAATGGCCAAGATTAAAGAAATATCTGGCATGGATCGAACCCCAATCATCATGCTGACATCCAGGGATAAATTGATTGACAAAATGCGTGGCAAAATTTCAGGTACCAATGAGTACCTGACTAAACCTTTTAAAAGTAAAGAACTGATTGAAAAAATAGAAAAATACGTAAGCTAGTGGTGGTTCTTTGTAGAAGTGAAGAGCTGAATATAAGACGGTACTACTAATATGGGAACTATCCCTATATAACGGGAAATTTCTGGATAATAGTATCTGGTCATGGTTATTAAATAAATACATTTTAGATGAGTGATAAAAAGAAAATTTTAATTGTTGATGACTCAAAGATGATTCGAAAGGGTCTGGCAGGAATATTTGAGGCATCTACTTCATTTGAAGTGGTTGGTGAAGCCGCTGATGGTAATGAAGCGTTGGCGGCTATTAAAAAGTTACAGCCCGATGTTGTGACACTAGATGTTGTTATGCCAGAAATGGATGGTTTAACTACGCTAAAACATATCATGATTGAATGTCCCAGGCCCACAGTGATGTTGAGCAGTTTGACACAGGATGGTACGGAAACAACTTTTGATGCACTGCGATATGGTGCTGTCGATTTTATAAGTAAGCCATCACGACTTGAAGAACAGAGCATGGATGACCTGGCTGAAGATATTCTCAATAAGCTTAATATTGCAGAAGGTATAGATGTTGGTGTGACATCTTATATTCGAACGCATGCCGGTAATTCTGCAACCAGTGAACCTTTAGAAGGAAAGTGTAAAAAACTGGTTGCACTGGGCGCTGCTGAAGGTGGTTACCGAGCTCTAATGAAAATTATCCCGCATTTAGTGCCTACCGACGCCGCCTATCTGGTGGTGTTATATGCGGAAGAAAGTCATGTTGATGCGTTTGCGGCCTATCTTGATCAACATAGTAAGGTGGCAGTGAAGTGCGCACAACATGATGAAGTTTTGCAAGCCGGTGTTTGTTATCTGAGTGTGGGTTCTGATTATATGTCTGTGCATGAGCAGGGTGATGATCTGGTGTTGCATGTTAGTCCTGCACCTTTCGCTTCACGTAAAGGTTCAATTGATAGATTGTTGTTTTCAGTCGCAGAAATAATGGATGAAAATTCTGTGGGTGTTGTGCTTTCGGGAGCGGGAATTGATGGCTCTGAAGGTCTGGAAGAAATAGAGCGTTTGCATGGTGTCACCATTGTTCAGGAACCAAAAAGTTGTCTGGCTCAGGAGATGTCAAAGTCGGCGTTAAATCTATGTTCGCCAGATTACATTATTTCAGATATTGATATTCCAACTACTATTAATGAATTGTTGGGTATTGATGGCAAAAAGTAATTTTATTTGTAAGTAGCTAGAAGTTACTTATGAATTAAATGTTAAAAAGTTAGTGGTGTTTTCTTTCTTATAAAAGAGAGCATTGCAGAGACGAGAATACAAGTATTGTGCAGTTTTTAATTAATGACAATTTCTTATCAGTTTGGTAAGGGGGATGACTAAAGTGGCTACTAACGTGAAAGGCAATTTTTTTGCCGATATGAAATTACCGGTGAAAATCGGTCTGGGTTTCGGAATGATGGTACTGTTACTTGTAGCAGCTATTTCGATTACGATGTATGAAGTTAATCAGACACAAAAGCTGACTCATCGAATGACTGATATTCGAGTACCAACGGCGCAAGCCAGTCTGGGTATGCTTAATGGTATTCAGGAATCACTGGCGGGTCTTCGTGGCTGGATGCTTCTGGGTAATCCTGTATTTAAGGATGCTCGAGCCAATGCCTGGAACAAGTGGATTGATCCCTCACTGGCAATATTGAATGAGAAGTCTAAAAACTGGACCAATGCGGAAAATGTAAAACGCCTAGCCAGTATGAAAACCAGTATCGAAAAGTTCAGGCAGTACCAACAGGAAATTGAGGATATTGCTAATACTATTGATGAAGAGCCAGCGCTGAAAATCCTGCTTGAAGATGCAGCGCCTCGTGCGGCAAAACTGGCAACACTGATTACCAGAATGATTGACCTTGAGGCGAAACAGGGTGCGGATAAAACGCGTAAAGACATCCTCTATATGATGGCCGACGTTCGTGGTACTACCGGTCTGGGTCTGGCGGCGATTCGTGCGTACTTGCTGTCTGGTGATGAAAAGTTTGCTGAGCAATATAAAAAGTTATGGTCAAAGAATACCCGGCGTTTTAAAGATCTTGGGAAAAATTATGCCAACCTGAGTTCAGCGCAGAAAGAAGCCTATAACGAGTTTAAGAATATACGAACAGAGTTCGATCCCCTACCTCCAAAGATGTTTAAAATCAGGGCGAGTAAAGAATATAACGTCGCCAACTACTGGTTGGGAACCAGGGCTGCACCAGAGGCGGCAAAAATCACCAAGATTCTTGAAGCTATGGTTGATAACCAGACAGAATTACTGAAAATTGATACTGAAGGTGTGGATTCGCTGGTGTCTGAATTGCAGAATCTGGAAATCAGTTTATTGGTGATTGGTATTATCGTTTCATTGGTGTTGATTGTGGCCTTTACACGTGTTGTTGCAGGCCCAATTCTTGCGATGTCAGCCGCAATTAAGACTATTTCTGATAACAAGGATTTGACCATTTCGGTACCTGTCCATGGTAAAGATGAAATTGGTGAGATGTCATTAGCCTTTAATAATATGATCGGAGATATTCGTCATGCATTCTCACTGGTGGTGAACATTGCGTCTGACGTATCAGATGGTTCTACTGAGATGTCCAGACGAGCATCAGCGAATAGGGAACGTTCACAGGGTGAGCTTAAACGTGCACAGATGTCTGAGAAGGTAATCACCGAGATGGGTGGCACGGCGGGTGAAGTATCAAGTGCTTCAGGTGAGCAACAGGTGGCAGCGAAGGAAGCAGGTCGTACCATGGCGCAAATGCAGGCGCAAATGAATGAGGTGGCGGCTTCTGCAGATGAGCAGAGTAAAGAGGTGGCTATCACCATGGAACGTATTTCTGAGATGGGTGATACCGGTGCCATGGTGGTTGCGACCTCGCAGGAGCAGGGGTTAATGGTAACCAAGGTAACAGCATCTGTGGATGATATGACCGCAGCTGTGGATGATATGTATAAGGCTGTAACCAGGGCGACTGAGTTTGGTGAGGCCTCACTGAATGCAGCCAAAGAAGGTAGTCTATCGGTAGAAGCAACGGTGGAAGGTATGAAGGCGATTGCAGAATCATCTGAACAGATTTCTGAAATCATCGGCGTAATTACAGAAATTGCGGAACAAACCAACTTGCTGGCTTTGAATGCGGCGATTGAGGCGGCTCGTGCCGGTACACATGGTAAGGGCTTTGCGGTGGTTGCGGATGAGGTAGGTAAACTTGCGCAACGTTCGTCTGAAGCGGCAAAAGAAATTACCCAGTTGATTAAAGACTCAGGGGCTCGTGTAGAAGAGGGATCACGATTAACCGAGCAGTCACAGGAATCATTGGCCAAGATTGATGAAGGTGGTAATGCAAACATGGAAGCAATTAAACAGATTGGTCAAACAGCAGGCGTACTGACGGAAAGTAGTCGAGTTGTCCAGGGTATGATGTCCGAGCTGAATACGCTGGCCGAAAAGATTGGTTCGATGGCTGGTGAACAGGGTGTACGTCGTAAAGGTGCTGAGGATGCGCTGACAAAACTACAGAGAATGTCGAATGAAATTAACACTCTGGTAAACCAGGCGGATAAAGGTGGTAACGTCGTGGGCGAGCAGATGATGGGTATTGTGCAGCGTACTAATGCTATGACCGAAATGACTGAGACCCAGAAAGCACGTTCTGAGGCAATTATGAAAATTGCGCGAGAATCTGCGGGCTCAGCGATGCAGACAGCAGAAGGTGCGGCAGAAGTTGTAAATATTACTGAAAATCTTCAACAGAAAGCGAAACAACTGACTGAAGAAGCACGACAGTTCAAAATCAGTTAACCAAAGATCAATATTCGGTATGCGTTTGTTGTACCGGATATTGGATGATTTTGAATTATCTGGGCTAATTTGGGGGACATGACATGGTGGATGTATTCACATCAGAGGAACAGGAAGAACTTGAAAACGAAGGCTTAATGCAGCTGGTTGGTTTTGAAGTGGGTAAAGAAATATTTGGTGTAGATATTTTAATGGTAAGAGAAATCATTAGGTCTGCGCCGATTACTGCGGTACCAAATTCACCTGAATTTGTAGAAGGTGTAATCAATTTGCGCGGTGACATTATTCCGGTCATTGACTTGCGTAAAAGACTGAATCTCTTTACTGAAGAGGTTCAGGAAAAAAACTGGATACTTATTCTGGATATTGAAGGTAGTGTCACAGGTTTTGTGGTTGACAGGGTTGATGAAGTTTTAAAAATTGATGAAAACAATATTGAACCAGCGCCAGAAATTGTGCTTGCGGGTCTTGAAAGTCAGTATATACGTGGTGTTTGTGAAGTGGCTGGTAAGCGCTTAATGATTTTACTTAATTTTGACAGCATATTGCTGGCAAATGAAATTAAAGAGTTAAAGGCAGCCACAGCTAAAGCATAATTTTGACGCTAAAACAAATAGAAATAAACAAGGTAATGAGTTATGCATAAGCAGGTATTGATTGTTGATGATTCATCAATGATGCGAAAACTGATAACAAGAACCCTGACTTCGATAGGTTGTGAAATTATTGGTCAGGCAAGTAATGGTGCAGAAGCATTGGAATTATATAAAGAATTAAAACCTGAACTTGTAACAATGGATATAACTATGCGTGGCATGGATGGGTTTGAAACTGCAAAGGGAATTATAGAATTTGATAGTGAGGCCAGGATATTATTTTTGTCTAATCTTGATGATGATAAATATCGAGATATGGTGATTGAAGTTGGTGGCCTGGGTATGGCTAAAAAGCATCATGCCGATGAAATTGAAATGCTGATTAAAGCAATAGACAAATAAGATGGATGTTAAATGCCATGGTTTTATATCTGGCGAAAAACAAATATTTTGTAGCGGGTATTACCAAAGTAGGTATAAACGATGAGTGATGTAGATATAAGCTTGCTTCCAGATTATTTAGTAGAAGCGGCTGAGCATCTTGAAGAAATGGAGACACTGCTTCTTAAATTGGCAGATGAACCTGAAAATATTGAAGTGTTAGATGAAATATTTCGTCCAATACACAGTATTAAAGGTGCTGCACAATTTATAGGGTTAGAGCATTCTTCGCGTCTTGCACATCGACTGGAAGATTTGCTTGATCTACTACGTAAAGGTGAGAGACCGTCTAGCCCAGCTGTGGTCGAATTGCTTATTTCAGCTCGTGACCTAATTGTTACGTTGGCTGATGAACTGGAAAATACTCAGTGTGAGACATCATCAGTTGATGACATGGTTAATCAAATAACAGCAGAAATTGAAGGTGGCACTGTAGCTGAAACTGGCAATGATAATGAGGAAGCACCTGTTCAGGAAAATACTTTTAACAATGCTGGTTACGCTGAAGAAAATGATCAGGAATTATTTGCCATATTTATTGAGAACTTACGAGAGAAGATTGATTTAGTTCGTGTTCAAGTAGCAGAGCTTGAAGGTTCCACTGAAAAAGCTGCATTGTTAGAACGTTGTGCTGAAGTTATACAAGGTCTTCATTCTGCGGCAAATTATATGGGATACGCAGAGTTAACCCAAATTTATAGCAATTGTCTGGAAGATATTGTCGCAGTACAGGAAGCATTGTCCAACAATGAAGAAATACCTTACGATTTTATGGATGGTTATCTGTTAGAGATAGCAGAACTTTTCCCTCAGGTAGCTCAAGTGTCTATTGACAGTAGTGACTCATTAGATAATAAAGCCGAAGCTACGCAGGAGGCGGTGGTTGATGAGGATAGTGATCTTGATGCAGATATGTTCCCCGATTATTTAGTGGAAGCGGCAGAACATCTTGAAGATATGGAATCACTATTGTTGAAACTGGCGGCTGAGCCTGAAAATATTGAGCTGCTGGATGAAATATTCCGCCCGGTACATAGCATTAAAGGTGCTGCGCAATTTATTGGTTTAGAACGCTCTTCACGACTTGCTCATCGTTTAGAAGATTTACTTGATCTGCTTCGTAAAGGAGAGCGTCAATCTAGTCCAGCTGTGGTTGAATTGCTTATTTCAGCTCGAGACCTAATTGTTAAGCTAGCAGATGAAGTAGAAAATAATCAGGCTGAAACATCATCAATTGATGATATGGTTGACCAGATAACGGCAGAGATTGAAGCTGATTCAAAACCTGATAGCGTAGATGTCCCTGAAACTGTTCAGGATCGGGATGATTTTTCTACAAATATTTATGAAGAAGAAAATGATCAGGAATTATTCGGTATTTTTATTGAAAACTTGCGTGAGAAAATCGATTTAGTACGCACTCAGGTAGCCGAACTTGAGACATCTCCAGACAAAGTGGCATTGCTTGAGCGCTGTGCTGAAAGTATCCGGTCACTTTTTTCAGCTGCGAACTATATGGGGTATGAAGAATTAACCCAAATTTATAATAATTGCCTGGAAGATATTGCTGCTGTGCAGGAATCATTAGCAGCTAATGAAGAAATACCCTATGATTTTATGGATGGCTATCTGTTAGCAATTGCAGAACTTTTTCCACAACTAGCACAGGCTGGGATGAACAAGGTCGATAAAAAACCATCTGTTCGATCTGGAGCAGCTCAATCAGAAAAAGAAAAAACACCTGAAGAAAATCTTGCTGAAAAATTAAATAATGCGCTTGATGATGCAGCTTCTAATTCAGAAGAAGCTGAATATGAATTATTGCATGGTGTATTCGAGGAAATGATTTCAGAGCGTGTTGAAGAGCCTGCTGTAAAAGAAGCTGAGGTTAAAGCTAGTACTAAAAAAGAAATAGATAGTAAGTCTGCAGCTAAAGAAAAACCAGCCAAAGCTAAACCGGCCAAAGAAATAACGGTAGGTAAAAAGACAACAGATAAACCAGCAAAGGCGGCAAAAAAGACAGCTACGACCAAGACAAAAGAAGTTGAAAAAGTTAAAGATCAGAAGGTAGAGGTAGATGCTGCTAAGCGTAAGGCTGGTGAGCCCTCTGTCATTAAGAAAAGTGTACGTGTTGAAGCAGAAAAAATTGATTCGCTTATCAATCAGGTGGGCGAGCTTGTTGTTGATAGAGCGTATTTCTTTCAGTTATTTGAAGATATGCGTGTCTTGCAGCAGCATTTCAAAGATGATATCGGTTTAGATCAGAAGGAAATGAAGCGAATAAGGGCTTTTACTTACCGTATGGGTGAAGCGATTGCATCCTTGAGTCGAACTTCTAATGATCTCCAGGAAGGTGTGATGAAGGTGCGTATGTTGCCTATTTCACAGTTGTTTAATCGTTACCCAAGATTAGTTCATGACCTAACTCGAAATAATGATAAAAAAGTTAATTTGAAGGTTGAGGGTGAAGATACTGAACTTGATAAAATGGTAGTAGAAAAGCTATCTGATCCACTTATTCATGTAATCCGTAATGCTATAGACCATGGTATTGAGGGTGCTGCTGAACGTGCTAGTAGCGGTAAAGTTAAGACCGCGACACTTTTCTTAAAGGCTTATCATGAAAGTAATCAGGTTGTTGTAGAAATAACTGATGATGGTTGTGGTATTGATCCGAATAAGATTAAAGCTAAGGCGATAGAGAAAGGTGTTGTAAGTAAAAATGAGGCAAATCGAATGTTGCCACAGGAAATTGTTCGATTAATTACAGCGCCAGGTTTTTCGACAGCAGATGAAATTACTGATACTTCTGGTCGTGGTGTTGGTATGGATGTGGTCAGGAAAAATATCGAAAAACTTAATGGCACTTTGGATATAGATTCTATACCTGGAAAAGGTACAACAATACGATTAAAAATTCCTTTAACCCTGGCTATTATACCGGCTCATCTGGTTCGTGTTAGCGGCAATATGTACACCATTCCATTAGCTAATATTGAAGAGACCTTAAGAATAGATTCAGGCGATTCTACCATTATTGAAGGTACGGAAGTGATATACCTAAGAGGTAAAACACTGCCTATTATTCACCTTTCATCATTGTTTTCTACTACTCGACAGTCCAAAGATCAGGATAATTTATTTGTTGTTGTGGTTAATACTGGTACGCAGAAAATTGGACTGGTTGTTGATGAGCTGTTAGGTCAGGAGGAAGTTGTAATTAAACCACTGGTTGATTATTTACGTGATAAGAGCGGTTTTTCTGGTGCAACAATAATTGGTGATGGCAGTATTTCACTGATTCTTGATATTTATGAAATTGCACAGATGACATCTAATCAACAAATCAGACGGCAACATGCCCTTGTGGCGGCTAGAAAGGCAGGCACCGCTAATCAGAAAACTGACAGCTTTTAATAATCTGAATAAAGAATATATCTGATAGTTTTTTATTTTGGTATGCCATCAGATTTAGAATGTGAGGAGTAATTGTGGGAGATAAGATAAAAGTTCTAATCGTTGATGACGCTACTTTTATGGTTAAGGCTATACGTGAAATATTAGAATCAGACGCTGAACTTGAAGTAGTGGGTAGTGCAAAAAATGGTCTTGAAGCTCTAAAATTGATTAAGGAGCTTAGGCCAGATGTTATTACTCTGGATGTTGATATGCCCGTGATGGATGGACTTAAAACGGTGCGACATATCATGATAGAGTCTCCCGTTCCTGTTGTTATGTTGAGCTCGCTTTCAGAACATGGTGACATCACTTTTGAAGCAATACGATTGGGTGTGGTTGATTTCTTACCTAAACCATCAGGAGCAATCTCACAGGATATTCATGATGTTAGGCAACAGGTTATTGATCGAGTAAAAATCGCTGCTTCGGTAACCATGAAAAATATTCACCGAGTAAAATTAAATAACGTTGGTGCACAGAATGAGCTAACTGAGCGTTATGGTTATCAGGAAATGGATTATATCGTCGCCATCGGTACAACACTGGGTGGCCCCAATACAGTTATTAATTTAATGACAATGCTGCCTTCGGCGCTTCCAATTACAATTGTTGTTATTCAGGAGATTGCGCCGAAAATATTACCTTCTTTTGCGAAACAATTTGCAGAGCAAACTGCGTGGCGTGTAGAGGCAGGAGAGGCAGGGAAGGAACTAGAGCAGGGTGTTTGTTATATTTGTTCCAATGAAACGCCATTGCAGGTTGAACGTGATGATAAAAATAAAATTACCTTATTGATGCAGTCCGGTGATGAACAACCTTTGAATGCTCTATTTACATCAGCATCCAGAATTTTTGGTTCAAATACAATAGGGGTTTTGCTGACAGGTATTGGTGATGATGGTACTGAGGGTTTTTCTACTATAAGAAGTAATGCTGGTGTCACTATTGCACAGAGCACTGACACTTGTGTTTATCCAAATTTAACGCAGTGTGCGATTGAGGACGGGAATGTAGATTATGTTGTTGATGCCGATGAGCTGGCAAAAAAAATAAAGTCAGTCATCAATGTTAACGAATAAATACATGTGCTGCCAATTATGGTTATAAAGTTAGATGTTCTCATTGTGATTTTTGATTTAAATATTATCGAGATTTAATTGATGTTTATCAATTGTGATAAATGTAAAACGAAGTACAAGGTTGATGAAAGTGTCTTCAAAAAACCGACGCTGCGAGTTAAGTGTTCTAAATGTAAGCATGTATTTACGGCTTACAAAACACCGGAAAAACAGGATGATACTCCCTATGTTCTTGAGGATCCAGGTAGTGAAAATAATGTATCATCGCCTGAATGCAAAATTATATGTATTTGCAATCAAAAAGGCGGTGTTGCAAAGACCTCAACATGCCTGAATTTGGCTAGTTCACTGTCAGCAAAAGGAAAGCGTGTTTTATTAATTGATTTTGATGTGCAGGCTAATCTTTCATTGCTTTTACGATGTAAAAATCATAAGTCCTTTTTTGAAGCTATGGATGATGACGGTGATTTAACAAAGGCTATTATAAAAACAAGGCAAGGAATCTGGTTGCTTCCCTCCAATAGTAGAATGGCGTTGGCATCTAAAAAATACCTTAATCAGGAAAATTTTGAATATTTACTCAGGGAAAAGTTAGAAAATATAAAAAAAGTGTTTGATTATATTTTTATAGATACACCTCCCTCTGGCGATTTTTATACTTTGAATGCATTGCTGGCCTCGGATCTTGCTATCATTCCAACACAATGTGATTATCTGTCTATGAATGGTGTTAGTCATATTGTCAAAATGATTAATGTTATTAAAAATAAAACAAATCATAAAATTGATTACCGAGGTTTGGCTACACTCTATAATCCTGACAATACGGTTGAAAAAGTTGTTTATGAGAAGTTAAAAGTGCAGCTAAGTGGGAAAATGTTCAATACTGTAATAAATAGAGATAGTAGTTTGCAGGAGTCGCATATCGCGCGTTTACCTGTACTTGATTATGATGATACCAGTAAAGCCGGTAAGCAATATTTAGAGTTGGCGAGCGAGTTACTTGAAATTTAATTATGCGAATATTTAATAATACATATTTTTTGGGCTTTGTCGCATTCCTGGTAGTTATTTTACTATGGTCGGGTCTGATTAATTTTTATAATATCAGTGAGAGAGTATTTCCTGGGCCAGTCATTGTTTTTGAAAGTTTTTGGCAATTAGTGTTTGATGGAAGTTTGCTAAAACATACGGTTGCCAGTTTGTATAGGGTAACTGTGGGGTTTTATTTGGCAGCGATGCTGGGGATTCCCCTGGGTATTTTTATCGGGCGCTACCAGGTAGTGCAAAAATTATTAAACCCTATTATTCAATTTTTAAAACCGATTTCACCTCTTGCCTGGATTCCATTGGCAATGCTGTGGTTTGGTATTGGTGATAATCCAGCTATTTTTCTAATATTCCTCGCCTGTTTTTTTCCACTTGTTGTTTCGACGGCAATAGCTGTTGGATCAATTAATAAGGTTTACTTTCAGGTGGCATCAAATTTTAATTTTAGTCACACAGATAATTTGTTTAAGATTATTATTCCTGCCATCATTCCAGACCTTGTAACAGCACTACGTTTAACAGTATCTATTGCCTGGCTGGTTGTTGTTGCTGCAGAAATGATTGCAGTGCAATCGGGTCTTGGTTATTTAATATTAGACTCGCGAAATGCTTTGCGTATGGATTATGTTATGGTAGGTATGATTGTTATAGGTATGATTGGCCTGATGCTTGATTATGTTGTGAGGCAACTGGGTAATGGTAAAGCCTCTGTTTGGAAGAAAGCCCCTTAGTGGAAGATGTAAATATGGCTTATATCGAATTAATTAATTTAAGGAAAGAATATGTTGAAAGGAGAACTACTCGTCGCAGTAATGATGATCATGAGACCAAAGGCGATAAGCTGATTGTACTTGATGGTATTGATCTTGAGTGTGAGGAAGGTGAGTTGGTTTGTATTCTTGGACCTTCTGGTTGTGGTAAATCCACCATGCTGCGTTTGATTGCTGGCTTTGATGTACCAACATCAGGCAAAATCTTGATGCATGGTGATCAGGTTAGAAAACCCTGTCCTGAAAGTGTTTTTGTTTTTCAGCAAGATGGATTGTTGCCATGGATGACAGTCTGGGAAAATATGGAGTTGGGTTTAAATCATATTGATACTGAAGAAGAAAAGAGTGAACGGATCAATGAATATATTGAATTGGTCGAATTAACTGGATTTGAAAATAACTACCCCTATCAATTGTCCGGCGGTATGAAGCGACGTGCAGAGTTAGCGCGTGCGCTGGTGGTGAACCCTGAAATGTTAATGATGGATGAACCATTTACTGGACTGGATTTTCTTACTCATATGAAAATGCGTGAAGAAGTAGTTAATATGCATGAGTTCATTGGTAAAACCATGATTATGATCACCCATTTCATCGATGATGCCTTAACCATGGCTGATCGAGTAGTAGTTTTGAGTGAAAGACCAACTAAAGTAAAAATGGTACACAAGCTTGATGTTCAGCGTCCCAGAAATATAGAAAAAGACCCAGTGTTGCGTGAATTACGAGATGAAATATATTTAATGCTGGGTGTCAGCTATGTTGTGTAAAGATATTTCCTGTATTAAAGGGTTGTGGAAAAGACTTAAATGGGCTTTATTGCATAATTCAGGTGTTCATGTTGCTTTAATTACTGTGCTTTGGCTTGTGCTGATTGTCACGGCACATTTCGAACTTAATAAAGAAAAACAGACTCGCAAACAAATTACCATGGGCTATATGCCGGTAGTTACAAATTTAGCTTCCCCCATACTCGATTATGTAAGTCGTGAAGGTGACGGTCTTCGTTTTAAATCACTTAAATTTTCTTCCTTTGCTGAAATGGCGGAGTCATTGCGTAATAGACAGATCGATGCTGCATTTATTATTGCACCATTGGCTATTGAGCTAAGACAACAGGGTGAGGATGTAAAAGTTGTTTATATTGGTAATCGTCATGAAAGTACGCTGGTGGCCAGGAAAGATCTTGATGTTAATAACCTCAATGACCTGATTGGAAAGACAGTTGCTGTACCTATGCGTTATTCCGGACACAACCTTAGTATTTTGCAATTAATAGAAGAAAAGGGCCTTGATGGGCAAATAAATGTCGTTGAAATGAATCCTCCTGATATGGCATCGGCATTGTCCACGGGCTCACTGGATGCATACTATGTGGGTGAACCCTTTGCAGCTAGTACGCTTCTTAGTGGTGCATCCAAACTGGTTCATTATGTAGAAGATGTATGGGATGGATTTATTTGTAACCTGGTATTGGTTCGTCAGGACTGGATTGATGAAGATCCTGAAGCAGTTAAAGCTTTGGTTGATGGTGCTGTTCGTTCGGGTTTGTGGGCACGTAACAACTCAAAGCAGGCAGCGGATATAGCCTCAATGTACTGGAATCAATCTCCTGACCTGGTTGAGTATGCCCTGACCACGCCCAAAGATCGAATTTTATTTGACAGGTATATTCCAGTGGAAGAAGAGATGCAGTACATGGCAGATATGATGTTGCATTTTGGACTTATTGATAACAATGACATTACAGGTTTGATTGATGATCAGTTTGCCCGTGATACAGATCTTGAAAATATTGATGGTACAGAGTCGATTATGAATTTTTAGCGATAGAATTTATCTGTAAATTTGCATTATTATCCTGATGATTAAAAAAGCCCGCCAATAAATTTTTTGGCGGGCTTTTTTAGGTATTTGCTGAGTGTAATAATGACTATCTGAAGCCACCTGCATTGGCTTTATCTGAATATTTGGTATCCATAACTAAAATATGTTCTTTTAACCAGTCAATGCCCAGTTTCGAAACCTTGGGTATTGCAAAAATAGCCATACCGGAATTAGCTTGATCTTGAAATTCTGTTATTTTTTCAATAAAAGCAATATGGGATCTTTTTTGAGCGTCAATGCCGGAATAGTTGACCTGTTCAAGCATTCTTTCTTCTTCGGCAAAATGATATTTGGTGTAGTCAACTAGCTCAGTAATGTATTTAGAAAGCGTTTCTTCATCAGCACCTGCTTTCATTGACTCGTGCATTTGATTTAGAATGTCGAATAGTTTTTTATGGTGGTTATCCATAGCGAGAACACCTACGCTGAATTCATCGCTCCAGTTAAATAAGGCCATTGTGTCTGTCTCCAAAAATATGTGGTTTTATATTAGTAGGCTGTTTAAGTCATTTGGTGAATACTTGGATTATACATGTAGTCTAGCTCAAAAAATTAAAAAAGAATCGTTCTCATTAAAAATAATAGTGTGTATATTTTGATTAAACGCATATTATTACAAATAATTTACATATTTTTATTAAGGTATAAAAGTGGAAATAGAGACTGAAGTAGTTAGCAATATAAAGCGCTGTTTAACGGTCACACTGGCTAATGATGACTTCAAACAGGCTGTAGTTGACCAGTTACAGAGAATCAACAAGGATAGCGATATTAAGGATGTTGTTGCTAGTAAAGATATGGTGCAGATGTTAGAGCAGAAGTTTGATCCGATTGTGTGTGAGAGCATATTGCATGAATTAATGAGTGCAAGTTTTGTAAGGGCCACTGGCCAGGCAGAATTCAACATTGCGGGTCATCCAGTATTTGAAATAAATAAGACTGGAGTGAGTCATGAATTTAGTTACAAGGCCAATTTTGAAGTTTATCCAGTTATCAAAATTCCAGATTTATCTACATACAGCTTTACCCGGCTAGTGGCAGAAGTGAAAGACATTGATATTGATAATGCACTTTCAGTAATGCGTAGACAGCAGGCAGAATGGTGCCCTGTTGATAGGCCCGCACAGGAAGGTGATAGTGTAATCATTAATTGCTATGCCAAAGTAGGAGAGAGAGTTTTTGATGGCAAGGAAGTACGTGTTGAGCTGGTTGATGATGATATGGTTGATGGCTTTGGCAAAAGTTTAATCAATGTATCAGCTGGTGATCAATTACCCGTAGAAATAAATTTTCCCGTTGACCACTATCAGGCAGATGTTGCTGGTAAAACTGTTATCTTTGATGTTGATGTTGTTCGGATTGATACCCAGCTGCTACCTGAACTTGATGAAAATTTTGTTAAAAGATGTGGTATTGAGAGCGGTGAAATTGATTCTCTTCGCTCAGTGATTCGACAAAACATGGATGCCCACCTCCAACAGGCTATTCGTTTGAAAAACACGCTAACCGTTTTTTCTGAACTTCTTAAAGATAATATGGCTGATTTGCCACAGTCTTTACTTGATGATGAACTTGAACGCTTGACCTGTGACCCATGTGAAGAAGTTGATGGCGTTGAAAGCTTTAAACATGATATTGATCCTGCCATGTTTGCAGACCTTGCTTATACACGTATAGCTAGAAGTTTACTTGTATCTGAACTGGCTAATGCAAATAATATTTTATTGGATGAGGAAGAGGTGGAATCAAGAGTTAAGGAGTTGGTCTCAGAATATTCACAAAAAGATAGAATATTTGACTGGTTTTATGGTGATGAAAAACGTCTAGCAGGTATCAAATCGGATGTTTTAGGTGAGCAGGTGGCTGATCTTATTTTAAAAGAGACGAAAGCAAAAAAAATAGAAACAAGCTATGCTGAGATGATGGACTTTGGAATTGTTGAAAAATAGAAAATTTATTTTTTGTCCTGATTTTATGCAGCAATGAACTCAAATTGATTGAAATATTAAGTGAATACCAATGAGTGTCATAAGAAAAATAAAAGTTTCCTTGAGCATCCGGTCATCAATATATCTAGCAACAACGGGGCCTAACTGACCACCGACTAATGTGCCTAGTGATCCCCAGAAAAAATAATTCATCTCTACTGAATCTTTCATTAAAGACCAGTGTAATGAAGCAGCAACTACAGCCAGTAAAAACATCATTGGTATAATAGTGGCAACGCAGCGATTCATGTTGAGTTGTAATCGGCTACGCATAGCAGGGATCAACCATTCACCAATACCTAGTGATAAAAATCCCATGATGAATCCAAAAAAACCAGGGATTGGTAATAGACGATTAACTTTTGCCTGGTTAAATTTATAATTATTTCTTTCTTCATCTGTTTGATCCTGGCTGGCGACAAACAGTAGTGCAAGAGTCATTGCCATAACGCCTAGTGCCATCTGAACTGGTTGCTGAGGTAAATTGACTGTGATGAAGCTGCCAATAATGACACCGGGTAAAGCAGCAGCAAAAAAGATCAGGGCTAATTTTTTATCCACTAATTCTGTTCGTAAAAAAGCGAAAGAGCCACTGCCCATACCGATTACCTGTATCAATAAGGATGTTGCTATTGCTGCCTGCGGCGAAAGGCCATAGGCAAGAATTAATAGAGGTGTCCATAATATTCCACCGCCAATGCCGATGGTCATTGCCGCGGTTGAGATGAATAAGCCGGCTAAAACTAGTCCAATTTCTTCAATCATTCCTGTACATCCGTCTCTAAAAGATTGAATGAATCCACGAACATGCGCAATGAATCAAGTTCATGTTTTATTAGCGAGATTTGTTTGGCATTTTCAGGGTTTTCATCGTCCAGTTTTTTAGATAATTCATCTATTCGAAGTTCTATCGCATTTATCATGCTTGAAGTTGAAGATGCAATCTCCTGAAAATTACTGGTTAGTTCATTAATGACGATACCTAACTGACCTACTTCATCATGAGTTTCGATATTGATTACCTGGCTTAAATCGCCATCGTTAATTAGTTTTGCTGTGTCTAAAGTTCTTTGTAGTGGGCGCGTGATATTTTTAACAAACATCATCATTACAATAGCCATAACAATTGTGAGTACGCCGAACATGACAACAATTTTATTTCTTAAATTTGAAAGAGCAGGAGGGTCATCTGCTAATGCAGGATCAGTAGTGTTGGTAATGACGGTAGGGTTTGTGCATAGCTTATCTATCAAATCTGGTTTGCTCATTTCAAAATAGAATTCAACACCAATCATCATGGCGGCTATTGCTATTAGAAAAAAATAGTTAAGAAGTGTTATTTCCAGTTTTTGAGTTTGCTTCATTGTGAAATTTAGCAGCTAATCTTCTGTTAATACGGTGGAGAAGTATTTTTTCAGGGCAATCATGTCGTCTTCATAGACGTTGATGAACTTTACACCAATATCATAGCCTTGTTTGTCATCGGATTTCTTTGCCCATATGACTTCTGCAATAACAGTTAGCATATCAGCTTCTGATATTTCATTGCTTAGAATTGTTTTAAGTCCTTTGCGGTGTCTGTGCCAGCCATTAATTTTCATATTAAGGCTGAGTGTATTTCCTGCCTTGTATTGTGTGGCTGTGGTGAAGCATATTCCTTGCTCGGCAATATCTTTGGTTGTGGCATACTCTCCGGATTCATTAGATAGGGGATATTCTATTTTCTTTACTTCTATTTGAATTTCTTTTGGGATTCTCGTGCATTCTCTGGCAGTGATATTCTTATTTTTTTTAGGCATATCAATATTTCGGGAAAACCCGCTCTTTGTTTCCATAGATTAGTTGTGGTTGTTTTTTTTACATTTCAATTTGGTATGCATTTAATAAAAAGTAACAATGTTTCAGTGATTATATGTGATAAACAGCTAGATTTCAGGGTAAGTTTGCAGTGATCAACTATAATTTGGGGTACTTGTGTATTACGGTTAGTGTCTGTACGTACTGTTGATACTCAGGAAGTAACTGCTGTTTAAGCTGCAAATTATTATCTATACGTTATTGTTATGATGGAAGTGAGTTCTACTAAAAGCCGATGAAAAATGCTGAAGATCATATATTGGAAAATGAGGGTGCAGTCCCTGAATCTGCTGCGTCTTCAGCATTATCCGGTGTAGATAAAACGCTGGATGAGCTGTATTCACTTATAGGTGAATCAGCTTTGCCTGATGCTGATGATACTGCCGATGTTGAACATTCGTTTGAGGGTGATTCTGTATTAGAAGAATTGCAGGCAATGTATGATGAATCTGATGTCTCTGAAACAGGGGATGAGTCGGGTTCTGGAAGTGTTTCACTTATGGAAGAGTTAGAAAGCATGTATGGTGATAGTGAGGTTTCTTCTACTGATGAGACGGAAGATACCACTTCCGTAATGGAAGAATTGGAAGCTATGTATGGCAGTGTTACTGAATCAAATCAGGATGATAAATCTACAGATGAACTAGAAGTTCTATTAGGCGATTCATTTGAGGCATCTGCAGATGAGATAGATGCAGCACCACAGACACCAGTTGATTCTTCTTCGTATGAAGAAGATATAGACAGTCTACTTGCGCTCAATAATCTAACAAGCTCTCTGTCTGAAACAACTTTGTCTCAAGAAGAGGCATTCAGTGATACATCCTCTGATTCTAATTATGACTATTTATTTGAAAATCGTCAGTCGGTTCTGGAAGAAATACAAAATCTACTTGAATCTAGTGTAGAAGAATTAAAGGCAAAGGCTAATAGTAATATTGAATCATCAATTTCGGCACTGGATAAGGATTATCCAACACGAAACGAACTGATAAGCCTGCTTGAAGAAAAGCTCAATCAGCTCAGAATGATTTCGGATGCACCAGGAGATTATACTTTCGACCAGAGTTCTTCCGTGCTGGATGAATTAAATGCCCTACTGACCGAAACGGGGAGTGGCACAAGCTCATCAAATTCGTATGTATCATCATCTTCAGTTGATGATTCTCCTAATGATGATGCCAGTATTTCTGATGATGTTGAAGAATATGTTTCATATATCAATTCAAAATATAAAACTTCTTCCAGTAGTGAGGTTACTGAAGAAAACGCTATTCTTGATGATATCGAGAGTTTGTTATCGGGTTCAACTGACATAAGTGATTCAGGGTCAGATATTTCAGCTATAACTGAAGAAGTTGAAGTTGTTGATACTGATTCTGTACTAAAAGAACTGGAAGCTGATTTAACGGGCTCAACCGAATATTTACCTGACAATGTGGCGACTAAAGAAGATGAGTTTGATGAGCTATCAGATGATCATGAAAAGTCATTCAGCACGCTCGATCAACTTGAAAGTATGTTGGTTGAGACAACAAAATCACCGGAAATTGATGTTACCAGTGAAGCCCCGTCAAGTGATGATGATTTTGTAATTGAGCCAGTATCATCCTTCCCGTCCGAAGATTATGAAGAAAATGTCCCAGAACAGGCCAGCCAGGAACATGAAGATATGATGGCTTCAGAAATGACGCAAGAAGCATCTTCATTATCCGAAGGTGATGAAAAAACGGATGTTGATTTAGTGCGGAAAGAACTGGATGCATATTTGGCGGAAGTAACAGAAACTGCAACTAATGATCTTGTGAGTCCAGTTGATGAAGGTATTTCAGCGAAGGAATTAGCTATAGATGAGATAACGGATGAGCCTGATAGTTTATCAGTTGCCCTGGATCAGCTTGAAGATAGGATGGATGAATCAGGTACATTACAAGGTGAAGGTCTGGATGAAGAAGTTCAGACTATTGAAAATGATTTTATGGTTCAGCATGAAACATTTGATTCAGAAGATAAAGTGCAGCCTGTTGAAGCACATAGAAGTCGGCTGGAACAGCGTTCTTTTGCTAAGGAAACTTATGTTTCAGATTCGGTAGATAAACAAAAATATCTGCCGATGGGGCGTATATCACTAGTTTTAGTTATTCTAGGCCTGATTGTTTTCTGGACTTTCTCTGGTGATCGGGAAGAATCTGTTGATTCTTTGCTGCCTGAACAGGTTGATCTGGTCGATGATGTGGATTTAATTGAAACAGAGGCTCAGGCAGCAGCAGAAGCTCAGGCAGCAGCAGAAGCTCAGGCAGAAGCAGAAGCTCAGGCAGAAGCAGAAGCTCAGGCAGCAGCAGAAGCTCAGGCAGCAGCAGAAGCTCAGGCAGCAGCAGAAGCTCAGGCAGCAGCAGAAGCTCAGGCAGCAGCAGAAGCTCAGGCAGAAGCAGAAGCTCAGGCAGCAGCAGAAGCTCAGGCAGAAGCAGAAGCTCAGGCAGAAGCAGAAGCTCAGGCAGAAGCAGAAGCTCAGGCAGAAGCAGAAGCTCAGGCAGCAGCAGAAGCTCAGGCAGCAGCAGAGGCTCAGGCAGCAGCAGAAGCTCAGGCAGCAGCAGAAGCTCAGGCAGCAGCAGAAGCTCAGGCAGAAGCAGAAGCTCAGGCAGCAGCAGAAGCTCAGGCAGCAGCAGAAGCCCAGGCAGCAGCAGAGGCTCAGGCAGAAGCAGAGGCTCAGGCAGAAGCAGAAGCCCAGGCAGCAGCAGAAGCCCAGGCAGAACCTGTTCACATTGAACCTTTTGTTGAAGATTTAACGGGTAATGTTCAGAACGTCTGGTCAGTACACCTTATGTCTGTCTATAAAGTGCCACCACCTTCAGATGAGCTTAAATTTCTCAGAATTGCCAAGGTTCCTTACAAGGTTGAGGAGGTGTTCGTTAAAGGCGGGATTTGGCACCGTGTGCTGGTAAATAAAACATCAGAATATCGTGTTGCAAAACAATATGCAGATTTCCTTAAAAAGAAGCTGGGTATTAAAAAAATATGGATTAGTAAAAGCCGCTAATATTTAGTTTTCAGCAATAATATATAAATAAAAAAGCCAGCAAATCTGCTGTTTTTTTTATGGTATGACTGTTTAAGCATGGTCATTTTTACGAATTATCAGATAATAATTGCATAGTTCAAAAATGCTGATACGATTGCAAACCTAAATAAAAGTAATAATCAATCATCCTATATATTGTGATGTGTTCACACTGCAAGATTTCTATAAATACAATTTGATTTGAGTCAATTTTATCTAGCAATCAATTGAAACAAAGACTTGACTCTTATCGAGATCAGAGGATCATTAGTATATAAGAATACTCTAATATGTAATTAATTTAGAGTATGACAGCAAGGCTAAATTAGCCATTAATAAAGAGAGGAGAAAGACAATGAAATTTATTATCGGAGCGCTGGCGGCGTTTGTTCTGGTCGGGGTGGTTGCTTTGACCCAGGCACAAAACCTGATGTTCAATGTGAAACCAAGTCCATATGGTGTTGAAGAAACAGCGGCGCGCATACAGGCAAATATTCAGCGTCTTGAAGGGCGTGGCTGGACGCTTTCTGGCCTGAGAAATCCGGCTAAAGCTGTGGCAGCGAGTGGCTCAAATGTACCTCCAGTTCTGCTGGTTGAAGCCTGCAGTACAAAATACTCAGGACCACTGCTTAAACTGGAAAACAGTCGCATTTATTCTATTCTGATGCCATGCACAATCACGGTATATAAGAACGATGATGGTTCTACATCAATCGGTACTATGAATGCAGGTTTGATGGGCTGGTTGTTTGGTATCAGTGAAATTATGGATGAAGTTTATGCTGATCAACAGGCGTTTACTACATTTGATCCTAGCAGGCCTGCTCCTCCACTGATTAAAGTACGTCCTGGTGGCGGTGGTGGCGGTGGTAAAGAAGATGCGGGCTGCTAGCTGATAATTAAATACAAACAATAATCAGCGAATGCTGTTATTCGAGGAAAATATAATGAATATACCAGTAAAGAAAATATACCGAGCACTGTTTTTGATCGGTTGTTTTCTAGCATCAAATGTAAATGCCAATGTTGCAGCTACAAAATCTGTACCTGCGGCAGCGGTACCTGCTACAACTGCTGCAGTGGTTGTAGATGGGGGTGAAGCTAGAAAAAATACATCAACGGCAGATCACTCCAAGTTTAAAGAGCTGAAAAAGAACTTTAAAAGCGGACCCGAGGTCACCAAAGCTTGCCTCACCTGTCACACTGAGGCAGCTAAGCAGGTTCACAATACCAAGCATTGGACCTGGGAATTTTTGAATCCAGCGACTCAACAGAAGCTGGGTAAGAAAAATATCGTTAATAACTTCTGTACATCAGTGACATCCAACCAGACATTCTGTAGTGCCTGTCATGTGGGTTATGGCTGGAGTGATGACAGTTTTGATTTCACTTCTGAAAACAATGTTGACTGTGTTGTTTGTCATGATACAACGGGCAAATATAAGAAAATCCCCAGTCTGTCTGGACACCCCAATTATGATGTAATGGAGTGGCCTCCACATTCTGGTAAGTTCCGTGAACCAACGGATCTTAAGACTATTGCACAGAAAGTGGGTAAAACCAGTCGTGCTAGCTGTGGTGCCTGTCACTTCTACGGTGGTGGTGGTGATGCGGTTAAGCATGGTGATCTTGATAGTTCACTGAAACAGCCTCAGAAGTATCTGGATGTGCATATGGATGCCAAGGGTCTGGATTTCTCCTGTGGCAAGTGTCACCTGAGCGATTCTCATGAAGTGACTGGTAGTCGTTATGCACCCACTGCAGTTGACGATAATGGTGCGCTAATTCGTGGTAACAAAGAGGGTAGAAATCCAACTACCTGTGTCGCTTGTCACGGTAATGCACCACATCCTCCTGGTATGGATGCCGTTGAAAAGCTGAATTCGCATACCGATAAGATTGCCTGTCAGACCTGCCACATTCCCGCTTATGCACGTGGTAAAAAAGCCACCAAGATGACATGGGACTGGTCAACAGCTGGCAAGCTGGATGAAAAAGGCCAGCGCATTCGTACTCGTGGCAGTGACGGTAATGTTATTTACGATAGTAAAAAAGGTGATTTTACTTATGAGCGTTACGTTATTCCTGAATACGTCTGGTTCAATGGTGAAGTTAAGTTCACCCTGTTTGGCGACAAGGTTGATACCAGTGAAGTGGTGAAGATCAACGACTTCCAGGGCTCAGCTGGCGATCCAGATTCTCGTATCTGGCCAGTTAAAACCTTCCGTGGTAAACAGCCTTATGATGTGGGTAATGAAACGCTGGCTGTGTTCCATACGGCGGGTGAGGATGAGGCTGCCTTCTGGGGTAATTATGACTGGGATAAAGCGATGGAATGGGGCATGAAAGCAACCGGTGTTGAATACAGCGGTGAAATGACCTTCGTTGAAACTGAAATGAGCTGGCCTATTACCCATATGGTTGCACCCAAGGAAGATGCCCTTGAGTGTCATCAGTGTCATAAAGAGAATGGTCGTTTACAAAATATCGGTGGTGTTTACATGCCCGGTACCAACAATACCCCTATTATTGATTTCCTCGGCTTTGCTGCGGCTTTGATGGCGTTGATTGGTGTATTAATTCACGGTGGCATTCGCTACTACATGAGTAAGAGAGGTTAAGGCAATGAAAAGAATCTATATTTTCAAGCGTTTTGAACGCTTCTGGCATTGGTCTCAGGCTGCGTTGATCATCACTATGTTGGTGACGGGGTTTGAAGTTCATGGTTCCTATGACCTGTTGGGATTCAAAACCGCAGTGACAACGCATACAACAGCAGCATGGACATTAGTGTGGTTGTGGATATTTGCCATCTTCTGGCACTTCACTACTGGTGAGTGGAAGCAGTATATTCCTACTACCGATAAGGTAAAGGCGATGGTGCTTTACTACCTGACGGGTATCTTCACCAATGCACCACATCCATTCAAACAGACAAGATTGAGTAAGCATAACCCCTTGCAAAAACTCGCCTATCTGTTTGTGCTGGCAGTTATTAATCCGTTGATCTGGATCACAGGCTGGTTTTACCTGTTTTACAATGACTGGGCTGCATGGGGTATTGATTTCCTCAACCTTGAGTACGTGGCTTTCTTCCATGTCATTGCAGCCTTCATGATGCTGATCTTCCTCATCGTGCATATCTACCTTGCGACAGCAGGTCACACTCCGACTGCACATATCAAGGCGATGATTACAGGTTGGGAAGAGACTGAAGATTGATGACCTTCAATCGTTCTACAAAGTGCTTAAGCCCGGGTCTATCCCGGGCTTTCGCCATTATGATTGTTCTATTTGTGAGCCTTATGCGTGCAACAGCCGTGCAAGCACTGGAACTGGGTGATGGCAGTGCAATACCTCATGTTGGTGAAAGGGCCAAAGAACATTTTAAACAGTATCAATATTCACCGGGACATAAAGCATTTGCCATTGCGCCGGGTGGTGCGTGGTACTGGTTGAATGAACTCGGCAGTGAAGTGGAAGCAAAAAACCAGACGCTTCAAAAATGTCAGCAACATACCCAGCAAAAATGTGTACTCTACGCACTTAATAATCGTATTGTTTTTGATGCGGATAGCTGGCCTGGTTTGTGGGGACCTTATGTTGATAATGTCACTGCGAGCAAGGCATCGGAAGGCGTTAATCTCGGACAACGTTTTCCTGATCTGGGCTGGCTTGATAAAAAGGGTAAGCGGGTTTCTTTGTCTGGGCTGAAAGGCAAGATTACTTTTCTACATTTTTGGGGATCATGGTGCCCACCCTGTTTGCGTGAGTTCCCTTCACTCAATCAATTACATTCAGTGATAAAAAAACGTTATTTAAATGATGTTGAAATGGTGATGATGCAATTACGCGAACCTTTTGATGCATCAATGAAATGGGTAAATCAACATGGTTTCTCTGATCTACCACTGTACGACTCAGGCGTTAAGGATAGTGGAACCACAACCCTGATGTTAAAAGATGGTAGTCAGATTAATGACAGGGTTATTGCTCGTGTTTTCCCCAGTACATATGTACTCGATCGAAATGGCCTGGTGATTTTTTCACACCACGGTCCGGTGAGTGACTGGCTGGAGTATATTGCGTTTTTTGATCATGCTGTAAAGGCGACCGCTGGAAAGAATGTGCAGTCAAATAAAAAGCATAAGGCTAACCCGGGTAGTTAACTGATTTAAAAAAGCTCACGGAGAGATACAAATGCTTAAATTATTTAAATCTATTAATCGCCTTTTTTTGGGCGAGCAAACACACCTTGTTGAGCAGGATACTGGTTATGGTCTTGCTGAAGCCATTGATCGAGTTATCGAAGGTACAGATACAAAATTACGGCTGGTGTCGGGTTACCGGAAAAAGTTGCAACAGGAAGTAGCTGCTTCACTCGAATATATTAGTCAGTTAGTTGATCAAATTCCGGGACCGATGGAAGTTAGTCGTAAAAAATTTATTAGCGACCGCCAGGTTCGCGCTTATTTTTCTACACCAGATGAATTACAGAATATTTTTAGCTGTGGTAGTGAGTTGACGTCATTTTTTGATCATCAGGAAAATGTTGATAACGATGAATGTTGTGCCTTGCTATGTGCCAATAAAGATGAAAGAAAAATTTCAGGATCGATGCTTCGAGGCAATGCAATACAACGTGACGTAATACAGACAGCTATTAGTTTTTCTGATTACAAAGTATTATCACCGGGCAGGGATGACAGTGAGGTGCGTAGCGGTATTAAAAAATGTATTTTTGATGGTCTGGTTACCTATGCTTTGCAACATATTGCTAACATCAAGATTGAGCGTCGTGATCTGATACATCAGCGTCGCATTCTACATGCGCAACTAAGATCAAGGCGGGCGAGTAATAACGGTCTTAGTGCATTGCTTGCTGAGGCTCATTTTGAATCAGAACAATGTGCTGATATCGCTGCTGAGCTCAGGGAGGCAGAGTTTCAGCTTAAAAATATAACGGGTGATAAGGATGTTTTTTCTTTTTATCTAGAAGAAATTAAAAAAATACTGGCACAGCCTGAAAATTTTATACGTCTTAATCAGATTAGTTTCTGTCTTAATGATATGGGAATTCAGCTTGAAGGTGAAGCAGCCAGGCTAGTTGACGAAGTCTATTTTTCAGAACTGGAAATTAGTCATGTGATGAAGCGCGTGGTTGTTGTTATTCGTTATAATAGAAATGAGATACATTGTAGAAATTAACTATTTTTGAATAGATGTAATAGATTTGATTAGAAGTAAAAAAGGCCAGCATTTATGCTGGCCTTTTGGTTGTATAGTTCTTTGATCTGGGCTCAAACCAGACCAGTAAGAATTTTTGTGCGCATAAAGTGTAATTTGGTGCATACTGTGCCCGCTGTAGTTTATAAATTAAACTCAAACCAAAAGTGGTGTTTATGGAAAATCCCCGCAATACTGATGAGCAGTCGGAAAACAAAGCATTAAAATCCATTGTGCTTATTGGCAATTATTTGCCCAGGCTATGTGGTATCGCCACTTTTACTACTCATCTACTCGAATCGATTGCACTGAAAGCCACAGCTGTAGATTGCTGGGCGGTGGCGATGAATGATACATCTGATGGTTATGATTATCCGCCACAGGTAGTGCTTGAGATTTACCAGGATCAGCTTGGAGACTACAGCGTGGTGGCTGATCAGCTTAATCTCAGACATATAGATGTGGTTTGTGTTCAACATGAATATGGCATATTTGGTGGTGAGCGTGGCAGTTTTATCCTCGAATTATTGAGTGATCTAAAAATGCCGATTGTGACGACCTTACACACAATACTTAAGGATCCAACCGACAGAGAACGGCACATTACGATGCAACTGGCTGATCTTTCTGATCGTTTAGTGGTGATGAGTGAACGTTCAGTTGAATTTTTGCGCGATATTTATCAGGTCGATGAAGAAAAAATTGTCCTGATTCATCACGGCATTCCTGATGCCCCCTTACTTGAGTCTTCAATTTATAAAGGCAAGTTTGGAGTATCTGAAAAGAAAGTAATGCTCACATTAGGGCTGCTTTCACCCGGTAAGGGTATTGAGGTAGCGATCGATGCTCTGCCTGAAATTGTAAATAAACACCCTGATGTTGTCTATATGGTGGTTGGTGTCACTCATCCACACCTTCGGGCTGAACAGGGAGAGGATTACAGAATTGGTCTTCAACTGCGCGCGAAAAAACTCGGTGTAGAGAAGCATGTAATTTTCCACAATCACTTCGTGACAGATGAAGACTTGCTGGAGTTTGTTGGTGCCTCTGATATTTATATCACACCCTATCTTAATGAAGCTCAGATTATCTCTGGCACACTCGCCTATGCCCTGGGAATGGGTAAAGCCATAATATCCACACCTTACTGGCATGCTGAGGAGTTACTTGCTGATGGTCGGGGCAGGTTGATCCCATTTGGTGATCATGTCCAACTTGCCAGCGATGTGATCGATCTGCTGGATGATCCTGACAAACATCGTGCCATACAGCATAAAGCATATGACTATGGACGCCGGATGATCTGGAGCCATGTGAGTGAACTTTATTTAGAAACTTTTGAACAAGCCCGGCAATACCGCTTACGCAAGTGTGTGCCAACGCGCAAACTGGGGCCACTCAGCTCACGCCAGCAATCCTTACCGGAAATAAAGCTTGATCATATGTTACGCATGACCGATGGCGTGGGCATGTTGCAGCATTGTAAATTTACCGTGCCAGATCGCGAACACGGTTATTGCGTAGATGATAATGCACGTGCACTGATTGTTGCTGTAACCGCGCAGAACTTTCAGCTTCGAGATGTTTCTCTAAATGACCTGGCTTCTGTTTATCTGAGTTTTCTCGACCATGCCTTTAATAGCGATACAGGACTGTTCCGTAATTTTATGTCTTATGAACGCAACTGGCTGGAAGAGCGGGGGTCGGAGGATTCTCATGGTCGTGCACTTTGGGGTCTGGGCATAGCAGCCGCTCTCGGAAAAAATGAAGGACAGGCCAACCACTCTGCAGATTTATTTCAACAAGCTTTGCCCGCCGTTGAACATTTTAGTTCGCCACGGGCTGTCGCTTTTACCCTCATTGGTATTCATGCCTATCTATCGTGCAGGCCTGAAAGTAGCCAGGTTGAAACTCTCTGTAAGATACTTTCAGAAAGGTTAATGCAATGGTTCAGGAATTTTGCTGATGAAGACTGGCCCTGGTGTGAACAGACCTTAACTTACGACAATGCGCGTTTACCGCAGGCTTTACTCCTATCAGGGCAGTGGCTAGGTGATGATGAAATGTTAAAGACTGCCTTAGCTACGCTCACCTGGTTGAAAAAAATTCAGCACGATAAATCAGGCTGCTATTTTGCTGCCATCGGCAACCATGACTGGTTTACCAAAGGTGGTGATAAAGCCCGATTCGATCAGCAGCCCATTGAAGCTGCCGCCATGCTGGAAGCCTGTATTGAAGCATTCAAAGTTACTCAAGATGAAGAGTGGATCACTTATGCCTATCGTTGTCTCAACTGGTATCAGGGTGACAATGAACGGCATCTTTCACTCTACGATCATGCAACTGGAGGCTGTCGAGATGGGTTGCAGGTTGATAGTGTCAACGAAAATCAGGGCGCAGAATCTACTCTGTGCTGGCTCATGGCTCTACTTGCTGTTTATAAATATCGTGGGCGTGGAGATAACAAAGAGTGTGATGAAAAAAGTTAAAATAATTTCGCTATGTTTGAATGGCTAATCATTACCATTGAGCGCTTTATTGTAGTTCAATCTCGCCATCAACTCTGACATATTTAGCGTTGCAATACCGCAACGTTGGTCAGCTGAAGCATAGGGAATGATTAACTCATCCTGAAAAATCATTGCGCCACAACTATAAACAACGTTTGGCACATAACCTTCACGGTCGTATTCATTCGGTACCAAAATGGGTTCATCAATGCGGCTGATAATTTTTGTTGGGTCATCAAGATCTAGCAATTCAATGCCAAGGCTATAACTTCGCATTGGGCCAACACCGTGAGTAATCACCAGCCAGCCTTCATCGGTTTCAAGTGGTGAGCCACCATTACCAATTTGAAAAAACTCATGAGGGAAACGTGGTGTTTGCAGGATATCGGATTTCTTCCAGAAATATAGACTATCTGAAAACATGATGGCGTTGTTCTCTCCATCCTGGCGCGACAACATGACATATTTGCCGCCGATCTTCCTGGGAAACAAAGCCATGCCTTTGCCATGTGCCTGTTTGCCATTCAGGGTGCTAACTTTAAATGAGATGAAATCACAAGTTTCAATTAGCTGGGGCAGGATTGTTTCACCATTATATGCAGTATAGGTAGCATAGTAGGTCACCGTACCATCATCTTCGATAAAGCGTACAAAACGCGCATCTTCAATACCTCCGCTCTCAGATTCTGAGACAGGAAAGATGACTCGTTCAGAAACAGGATGTTCAGGTCGAAATAAAATTTCATAATTTGAACGTGCCAGCCATAGTGCCATTTCAATGGCTTCTGTTTTATCTCGTGCTCGAACATTATTGCCGGTATAGTGCTCAGAAATTCTTTCCTGCAATTCATCGAAAGTGAATTTCTCTGGCAAATCACAAAGCAGCCATTTTGTTACCTTGTGACTTGCTCCCATGTCCTTAAGCTTTAACCAGAACAACTCCCTGTCATAGTTTGAATCGGTCTGGATTTTTGGGGTGCGCACGTGGCTGCTAAGTGGATCAAAATAAATGTCATTATTTTCATCAATAAAACCACCGCGAAATTCAATAGATGAGATATGGCCTTCACCAACACCGCGAAAACTCATAATAAAACGACAGGCGCCTTCGGGATCTGAATCCAGCCTGGGTATCTGAACGACAGATGGGTTGAATAAAGCTGCTGCTTCTACAGAATATTCAGCAGTAAAATAAGAACCAATAAGTAACTTTCGTTGTTCGGAAAGTTCTTCGCTATCAGCTACACAATGTGCCACTATGCCAAAATTTCGTTCCAGTTCTTCTCTGAAATACCGGTGACGATGAGAGAAGTCGTGTAGAACGGTTTCCAGTAATGTACATGCCTCTTTCTCATCCAGATTCAACACTCGATTGATAATGTTACGAGTGCGTTCTTCAGTGTGTGGAATATAGGGGCGTGTAATAACGCGGTTGATTTCGGCATTAAGCACAATAGGCTTGCGTCGTGCCTGTGGAACTGGAGGAATGGAACTGGTTTCTGTCATGGGCATATTAAAGGTTTCTGCAGACTACACAATCGGTATTACAACAATAACTGAACTCGTCTTAAAATAAAGCACCTTTTTGTAAATAAATTTTAGTCTTTTTTAAGGATTAAACAATTGCCATTGTATGGTTATTACAATTTATCTGACAGATTAGTGCCATGTATCAAATTAGTGGTTTTCTTATTTTGTATGAATCGTGTTACTGTTATACGGATGGATTAAATAATCAGTAAAAACTAACGTACGACAATGCCATGCAGGCAGGTGCTTCATGAAAATTGCGATGTTAAGTCCACTATCCTGGCGCACACCGCCGCGTCATTACGGCCCATGGGAAAATGTGGTTAGTCTTCTCACCGAACAACTGGTGTCAATGGGCATTGAGGTGACTCTGTTTGCCACAGGTGATTCCCTTACCAGCGCTAAACTTGCATGGATCTGTCCTCGGCCTTATTCAGAAGATCCCAGCATAGACCCTAAAGTTTGGGAATGTTTACATATCGCAGAATTATTCAAACGGGCAGATGAGTTTGACCTGATTCATAACCAATACGACTTTTTACCTCTCAGTTTTAGCGAGTTCACAGACGTACCTATTGTCACTACCATCCATGGGTTTTCTTCAGCATCAATATTACCTGTGTATAAATCATACAATGATAGTACTTATTATGTGGCGATTAGTGAAGCTGACAAGTGTGCCGAACTTGATTACATTTCAACCATACACCACGGTATAGATCTCAATCAGTTTCCGTTTCAACAGGAGCGGGGTGATTACCTGTTATTTTTTGGACGCATCCACCCTGATAAAGGTGTACATGATGCCATTGAGGTCGCACATAAAATGGGAAAGCGACTCATTATTGCTGGCATCATTCAGGATGAAGACTATTTCAGGGAACAGGTTGAACCTCATATAGATGACTCAATGGTTAAATATATTGGTTCGGTTGGTCCAGAAAAAAGACAGGAGGTTCTGGGTGGTGCACTGGCGCTTTTACACCTGATTCATTTTGATGAACCTTTTGGTTTGAGTGTGGTTGAATCCATGGCCTGTGGTACACCGGTGATTGCCTATGGGCGCGGCGCCATGCCAGAAATTCTTCGTCATGGCAGCACAGGTTTTATCGTCAATGATGTTGATGCTGCTGTTCAGGCAGTGGAAAAAATTGATTCAATCAATCGACACGATTGTCGCAACGAAGTAGAAAAACGTTTTACCAGCAAGCGCATGGCGCACGAATACATAAAGGTCTATCACAAGATACTCGAAGAAAGAGAAAACTATCGACCATGGGGGCATTATGAAAATCTGCTCGAATGGGATGATCATAAAATCAAAGAACTCATTGTTAATCCGGGCGAGCGACTTAGCCTGCAAAAACATCAGCGTCGCGCAGAACACTGGATAGTGGTGGATGGCGAGGCTCTGGTTACCGTAGATAAGGATGAGATTCTACTTAAGTCAGGAGAGTCAGTCGATGTGCCAAGAGGTGCAGTACATAGAATTATGAACCCCGGTGATATTCCAGCGGTCATCGTTGAAGTTCAGATGGGTGATTATTTTGGAGAGGACGACATTATTCGTCTGCAGGATGATTATGATCGCGTCAAATAAAACACCGTCAATTATCGAGCGATATTCGGGTAACCCAATTTTAACCAGGGACGACATTCCTTACCCTGTGGAAACTGTTCATAACGCTGGCATGACGCGTTATGGTGACCGCATCATCATGTTGTTTCGTTCCCATTTACGCACGGGTCGTTCTATCATTGGATTAGCTGAAAGTGAGGACGGCTTCAATTTCACTGTTAGCCCGGAGCCTTTTATTGTTCCTGCAAAGGAGGGTGTCTTTGCTGAATATGAAGCCTCTGGTGTTGAAGACCCCAGGATCTGTTTCATTGATGGTGAATACCTGATTACCTACAGTGCCTACTCATGTCATGGTGTACGTATAGTGCTAGCAAAAACGCGGGACTTTAAAACGCTGGAACGAGTTTCATTGATTTCACAGGCCGACATGCGCAACGTCGTTATTTTTCCTGAGGAATTTAATGGTCGCTATGCACGCCTGGATCGCCCTCATTCAGAGATTAGTCCCTGGTCAGTATGGCTATCATGGTCACCCGATTTAATTCACTGGGGTGATTCTGAAGTTGTGATGAAACCGGTTCCATATCATTGGGATGAAAGCAAAATTGGCCCCGGTGCAACGCCCATTCGTACGGATAGGGGTTGGCTCAATATTTACCATGGTGTATTTGAAACTATGGATGGTGCTGTTTATCGTCTTGGGGTAGCACTGCATGAACTCAGTAATCCAGCAAAAATTATTGGTGTTTCAGATGAATGGGTTTTATCACCACAGGATCCGTGGGAACTCACCGGTTATGTTCATAATGTGGTTTTTACCTGTGGTGCTGTTGAGGATGACGACGGTGGTGTAAAAATTTACTGGGGAGGGGCAGACACGGTGATGTGTGCAGGAACAGCACGGCTCGATGATTTAGTTGATTTGTGCCTCAATAATAGTCGTTCACCGTATTAACTACGGGTAAAAAAATAGTTTTAATGATGTTCCTTGATGAGATTTTTTGGGGGCGTAAAAAAAGGGTTATGACCGATGGTCATAACCCTTTTTAGTGTTTGGCTCCCCGAGCTGGGCTCGAACCAGCGACAAACGGATTAACAGTCCGTTGCTCTACCAACTGAGCTATCGGGGAATAGTCTCATCAGGCTCTCACCTTGATAGGAGGCGGTATGCTACCGATTTGACCTCTATCGGTCAATACTTATTATGTGTTTGCAGCGGTATTTATTAAGGATCTACTTAATAGCTGCCGCGATTCTGGTGAGTGCCTTTTCGAGACTCTCCATATCAGTGGCATAGGAAAACCGAAGGTGGCCATCTGAGCCAAAAGCAGAGCCGGGTACGATGGCTACTTCGGCCTTTTCCAGAAGGTACTCGGCTAGCTGTACATCGTTTTCGATGCCATTCATGCGATCAATAACGGCATGGAATGAAGGGAAGCTATAAAAAGTACCGTCGCTGGCCAGGCAATCCACACCGTCCATTGTATTCAGTCTGTGCAGCACGTAATCATGACGTTCTTTGAAGGTGTCACACATGGTTTTGAGGAAGCTTTGATCGCCTTCCAGGGCTGCCTGTGAGGCGGCTTGAGCAATGGAACAGGGGTTAGAGGTGCTTTGTGATTGTACTTTTTTCATCGCCTTAATCAGATCTACAGGGCCAGCACCATAACCAATGCGCCAGCCAGTCATGGCATAGGCTTTGGAAACGCCATTGAGCATCACGGTGCGATCCTTCAGTTCTGGGCAGACGTTGAGGATGTTGTTAAAACCTTCATCAGTCCAGACGATGTGTTCATAGATGTCGTCGGTGAGGATAAAGACCTGTGGATGTTTTAGTAATACTTCGCCCAGTGCTTTGAGTTCAGCGCGAGTATAGGCCTTGCCCGATGGGTTGGAGGGGCTATTCAGGATGAACAGCTTTGTTTTATCTGTGATCGCCGCTTGCAATTGTTCAGCAGTGATCTTGAACGATTGCTCAATGCTACCCTCAACAAATATGGGCTCGGCATCCGCCAGTTTGACCATGTCGGGGTAGGAGACCCAATAAGGGGCGGGAATAATCACTTCATCGCCAGCATTCAGTAGTGCCTGAAACAGGTTATAAATAACCTGCTTACCCCCCACAGAAACCAGGATCTGTTCAGGCGTGTAGTTGAGGCCATTATCTTTTTCAAATTTGTTTATAATAGCCTGTTTGAGTCCGGCCGTTCCATCGACCGCAGTATATTTGGTGAAGCCATCCTGAATCGCCTTAATAGCGGCCTGTTTGACGTGTTCCGGGGTATCGAAATCAGGTTCGCCAGCGGCCAGGCCAATAACATCCCGGCCTTGTGCGCGTAACTGGTTTGCCAGTGCGGTAACGGCGAGGGTGGGTGAAGGTTTGATTCGTTGGACTCGATCAGATGTTTGAATGTTCAACTGTTTAGTTCCGTATGCTGCATGTTTATCAACTTATTAAAGGTTATATTGTAGACGCATGTCCAGGCAATTTGAAATAGTAACTGACTACCAGCCAGCGGGCGATCAACCCACGGCGATTGCATCTTTAATGGATGGTATCGAAGCTGGGCTCGCAAGGCAAACTTTGTTGGGTGTGACCGGTTCAGGTAAGACTTTTACCATCGCCAATATTATCCAGAAAACACAGCGTCCAACGATTGTGCTTACGCCTAATAAGACGCTGGCGGCGCAGTTTTATGGCGAGATGAAGGAGTTCTTCCCCAAAAATTCGGTTGAGTATTTTGTCTCCTACTACGACTATTATCAGCCCGAGGCCTATGTACCGGCTAGTGATACTTTTATCGAAAAAGATGCTTCGGTGAATGAACATATTGAGCAGATGCGTCTGTCAGCCACCAAGGCATTGATGGAGCGCAAAGATACCGTCATTGTGGCAACGGTCTCAGCTATTTATGGCCTGGGTGATCCTAATTCCTATATGGCGATGATTCTGCATCTGGTGCGTGGTGATCTGGTTGATCAACGTCATATATTACGACGCCTTGCCGAGCTGCAATATACGCGCAACGATATGGAGTTGCGCCGTGGTTGTTATCGTGTGCGCGGTGATGTGATTGATATTCATCCTGCTGATTCTGAGAAAGAAGCTGTGCGCATTGAATTGTTTGATGAAGAAATCGAAAACCTGAGTTATTTTGACCCGCTGACAGGTGAAGTGCTGCGTAAGGTTGCACGCTTAACTATTTATCCCAAAACTCATTATGCGACACCGCGTGATGTTATTGTAAAAGCGATTGTTCAGATTCGTGAGGAATTAAAAGAGCGACTGGCTGAACTCAAAGATATGGATAAGTTAGTTGAAGCACAACGATTAGAACAGCGTACTCGGTTCGATATAGAGATGATGCAGGAGCTGGGATATTGTAATGGAGTGGAAAACTACTCGCGCTATTTATCAAATAGAAATCCTGGCGAAGCCCCCCCCTGTTTATTTGATTATCTTCCGGATGACGCTTTGCTAATAGTCGATGAAAGTCATGTTTTACTGCCGCAGCTAGGAGCAATGTATAAAGGCGATCGTTCCCGTAAAGAAAACCTGGTCAACTTTGGTTTTAGGTTACCTTCAGCGTTAGATAACCGGCCACTGCGTTTTGATGAGTTTGAAAAAATGGCACCGCAAACTATATTTGTTTCAGCGACGCCCGGGCCTTACGAGGACGAGAAGGCCGAATCGATTGCTGAGCAGGTGGTTAGACCTACAGGATTACTTGATCCTGAAATTGAGGTACGTCCCGTGGCAACACAGGTGGACGATGTTATGTCTGAAATTAATCAACGTGCAGAGCGAGATGAGCGCGTATTAGTTTTGACCTTGACCAAACGAATGGCAGAGGATTTAACAGATTACCTAACTGAACACGGCGTACGCGTACGTTATTTGCATTCTGATATTGACACAGTAGAACGTGTAGAAATTATTCGTGATCTGCGTCTGGGTATGTTTGATGTTTTAGTCGGTATTAATTTACTTCGTGAAGGCCTGGATATGCCTGAAGTTTCGCTAGTTGCTATTCTGGATGCTGACAAAGAAGGTTTTTTACGTTCAGATCGATCATTGATTCAAAGTATTGGACGTGCTGCACGTAATGTACGTGGTAAAGCAATATTGTATGCCGATAAAATCACAGGATCGATGCAACGTTCAATTGCGATTACAGAGCAGCGCCGAGAAAAACAGAAGGCACATAATAAAAAAATGGGCATAGTGCCACAGGGAATTATCAAAAAAGTGACCGACGTGCTGGAGTCTGGTTACGGCAACAAGCATTTAACGAAAGAGGGAATGGTGCTTTCAAAAGTGGCCGAAGAACGTGCTGAATATGCGGCCTTAACGCCTGCTCAGTTATCGAAAAAAATAGAAAAGCTTGAAAGTGAGATGTACCAGCATGCTAAAAATCTTGAGTTTGAAGAAGCGGCTATGGTGCGTGATAAACTGGAAGAAATGAAGCGTTTGGCATTAGGCCCTGTTTAAAAATTAGGCTGTCGTTTTCATGGTAATTACATTATTGGGTAGCCACGGAACTGGCTCCTCAATAATATATCCTTGGGCATAATCCACACCAAGTTCATCCAGTATTTTAAGAATGTCTTCGTTCTCCACGTATTCAGCTACTGTTTTTAATCCCATTTCGTGACCAATGATGTTAATGGCTGAGACAATAGCCTTATCGATAGAGCTATTTGTAATATTATGGATAAATTCACCATCTATTTTTATATAATCAACAGGAATATTTTTCAGATAAGAAAAGGAGCTTAAGCCACTGCCAAAATCATCAAGGGCAAACATACAACCCATGGCTTTAATTTTGTTAACTAGTTCAATAGCTATGCCAAGATTAGAAATAATGGCTGTCTCGGTTATTTCAAAACAAATGATTTCAGGAGGAATATCAAAATAATTAAATTGTTCACGTATGAATTTAACAATACTGTTGTCACGTAGTGTCTGGCCTGAAAGGTTGATGTTATAAACTCTTTTGGCATCATTGCGACGTTCATGGCTGATGTTTTTAAAAGCGGTGGTAATGACCCAGCGATCGATGATGGGCATCATGTCATAACGTTCAGCTGCAGGTAGAAAAGCAGAAGGTTGTATAATCTCTTCATTACTGCCCTCCATACGTAGTAATACTTCATAATGTGGAGAGTCATTATTTTTTATGGCAACTACTTTTTGTATGGCTAGTCTAAATCGATCATTTTTTAATGAATTTTGAATACGTGTCATCCATTGCATTTCACCACGGCGCTTGGCAATATCAACATCATCTTCAGTATAAATATGAATACGATTTCGCCCCAGGTCTTTAGCAATATAACAGGACGCATCGGCTCGACGCATAATGTCCTGTAATGATCCATTATCTTTTGTAATAGGTACTAGTCCTATGCTGACACCAATATCAAAAACTTTATGATCCCAGGTGAAGATGAATTCTTTTATGGCCGTGCGTAAAGTGTTGGCGATTTCTTTTGCATCTTTTATGGAGCAATCAAAAATAATAACACCAAACTCATCACCACCTAAACGTGCCAGGCAATCACTAGAGCGGATGCTGTGAGGCATCAGTTTTGATAGTTCTCGTAATAGTCGATCACCTGCAATGTGGCCACAGGTGTCGTTAACAACTTTGAATTGATCGAGATCCATATAACACAGCGCATGCTCTGTATTGTCATTATGTGAACTGCGTATAGCCTGTGCAAGCTGGTGTTCAAATTCTCTGCGATTGAGTAGATTGGTTAATGAGTCATGCTTGGCCTGGAATTCCATTTTTCTGGAAAGATTTCGAATGTACGTGGTGTTTATAAAAACAAGAACGGCTCCAATAATTTCACCATTATGGTTTTTCAGGGGAGAGGCGGAAGTTTCTATCGAATACTCATTGCCATTTGTGCCAAGAAGTAGCATAGGTTCATCATATTCAATCAGGCATTGTTGATTTAAACATTCAAAAACTGTGCTGTTAACTTCGGAGTGATCAGCCTCGCTAACAATAACGACGACTTGCTCCAGTGGCAAACTTAAGGCGTCTTTAGCATCCCATCCTGTAAGCTGGCAGGCTATCGGGTTCATGTATGTGATATTTTGTTCGGTGTCTGTGGTGATAACGGCTTCACCAATAGAGTCGAGAGTGACTTCAGCCAGTTCTGTTTGTTGATGAATTCTGGCTTCAGCTTCTTTATGTAGATGTTTTGATCTGCGTAATAGTGTGAAACAACTAAATGATAATACTGCTAAGGCAATGATTGCTATTGAGAGCAATATTAACCATTCCAAACTTACATTATTAATACTGATCATTATCTTATGTGAGCTTAATCGAAAAAATAAGTGTCACATGATATGGAATAATTGCAGGAATGATAGCTGTGCAATAGAGGATGCTATTGGTTGTGTGCTGATTTTCGTCTAAATTAACTTCCATGCCCATCTAGGTTATGCTTTTAGAGTCAGGAATAACAGCTATATTTTTTATGGTTATTTGGTTTGAGTTACCTTAGAAATACCATGCAATATCGGCCTGTAAGTGATTGTCCTGGCGAAAATTGTACAGGGGACGTGAAATAATTGTATTTTTAAATAGCTTTGCTTCCAGTGTTAGCTTGAATTTATCGCCCAATCTTCGGCTGGCTTCAATGAAACCGGCCACTGTAGAATCATCAAGATCGCTAATGATTCCGATTAAAACTTCGCTACTTTGGCTGTCGTTTAATGCTAAACGGAAAGCAGTTGTTAAGTCATTTTGGAAAGGGGAAGTGGCCAGTTCATCACGATCATCATATAAATACTCAATTACGATGCCCAGGTCAGTTTGGCTATCAAGTATTCCGTACAAGGTATATTCAAAACCACCAGTTAATGCGTTGTATGTTTGTGTAGTGCTTTTTCTATTGATTGACTCCAGCTTCCATGTCCAGTCCCTGATGATGGCCTGGATATCTATCCCTATCTGTTCTATTAAGACATAATGAGGTGCCAGGGTAATGCCGTTGATGAGGAATGATTCTGGTTCACGGCCGGTGCCAGTGAAATAGGAGAGCCCCAGTTCTATTTCATCGAAAAAGCCCATCCAGCGGATAGCGTAGTCAACATGATTTTCTTCGTCAGCTGATTCATAGCTGGCGGCATCAGCATCAAATACCAAACCTGCAGGCACTTCAAAACGGGGACGACCTTCGATGCCTGAAAATGTTCGTTCACGAAAACCTGGAAGGATAAAAAAATCAACCAGTCCCCAGTCCTGTTCGGTACTAAAACGAATCATAGGCTGGCCAAGCTTGTCTTCACCGTCAGTGTTTTCAACCTGATCAGTTTGATTGATGATATCAACCAGATGTTGTGATTCGGTAACCCCCCAAAAAACTTTGCTAAGCCCAACAGTCAGCTCCCAGTCATTAAAAACTTTTAACCATGAGAGTTCACGAATGTCCGCATGAGTGCGTTCATCGTCATGCTGGTCATAACGATAAAAGGCGGTAAAGTTTAGTGACTGCTGGTCTCCATCCCAGGCATGATAAAACTCTGGCTCGATGGCAAAGCTGTTGTAGTGTCGATGCTGGTTTTGATCCAGAGGTTCATCAAAGAAGTGGCGTGCCTGAAGGCTAATGTTTCCTGATAATTCAAAGGCGCGAACTGTTGAGCTGAGCAGGATAAGAAGTAAAAATAAAAAATAAAAAAATAGTTTCATACATTAATTAAATCGTCATAAAGCATTATGGATGGATGACAATATTTTATATTGTAATTATTTAGCACGTTTCAGACTGTTACGACTAAAGTCTTTATCTTTCAAGCCATTTTTAAATTTATAGTTGCTCCATTGAAGTATGGTGCTTTTTTCATTCTGGTGATTTTTCATCAGTAGTTCATCTGCTCGCCAGTATTTGTCCAGATACTTTTGGTAACCACTGTAAGTTAATGTTTTTAACAAAGTATTTTTTCGATCGTAAAACATGATTTTTTCAGGTCGATATTCAGCCTTGTTAATCCAGCTAACCTGGCGGGTGTAACCTGAATGTTTGTAAGCAGGGATTCTTTCGATAACAAAGCAATCAATACCATTCAAGTTTTCATCACGTAGATATTTATAAGTGTATTTTTCGATTTCCTGTGAGGCTATGTCTTCAAAGGCAAATTCACTGCCCATGAAGGGGCCTGATTTATTTTTTGAATTAATGCGTTTAACACGTTTGATAGAGGGCAGGTACATCCATTGCTCGTCGGCTTTAATGGCGTGTGAGAAAGTCAGGAAAGCAGTGCCTTTAACATCGGCGGGCTGATCAAAAATGGACATAGACTTGTCACCATCGCCAACGACCTCCAGAGTTTTGATGCGGATATGACGTACGCTACTGTCACCCTGTTTGTTGCGTAGTTCCATGGTCATATCAGCGGTGGAATCGCCAAAACCGTTATCACGCCTGTCAGCCTCGATTGCAATTTCAAGACCTTTTTCTTCGTTGCTAATGGCCGCTACGTTGAAAGCAACTAGCTGACAAATGAGCAGTAGAAAATAAGTATTAATTTTGATAATCATTTTTTGTCCCCGTCTATTTTCATTAGTATTGGTGGCAGGAAGGTAAAGTCTAGAAGGAGTGCCAATGCAATAACAATGCTTGTTAGTAAGCCCATTTCTGCATTTAGTACAAAGTGTGATTGTGCCATTATCATGAAGCCTGCGATTAGCACAATAGAAGTTACTAGCAGTGCGATGCCTACGCTGTTGAAAGCATAGCGAACAGCTTCTTCTGCATTCATGTTTTTTTCACGACGGGCGCGTATATATTTGCTGAGAAAATGCACGGTGTCATCCACCACAATACCCAGTGTCATGCCGGTCACTACAGACAAGGCTAGCCCAACCTGACCTGAATATATTGCCCAGATGCCAAAAGCAGAAGCTGCGGGTAACATATTGGGTAGAAGACTAATGAGGCCGTATTTAAATGACTTCATGAAAAAAATCAGCGTCATGGATATTAAAAACAGGGCGACGGTTGTGCCGACTAACATGCTATTAATATTTCGTTTGCCAATATGTGCAAACATTACCGTTGGCCCTGAGGCAGAGGCTTCGATGTCTGGCAGGTTGTCTTTTAACCACTGTTCTGTTTTGTTTTCAAGCGCGAGAATTTCATTGGATGAAAGTGTGCTTAATGTTACCGCTATTTTTGTTGCGCTTTTACTGACATCAATTTGATTATTCAGGTCGAGGCCATAGGGTAAAGACATTTCATAGAGCAGTAGATACTGCGCTGCCATTTCTTGTTGTTCGGGTAGTTTGTACCATGCGGGATCATCGCCATGCATGTTTTTATTCAGGCGTTTAAAGGTGTCCGTAATGGTTTGTACATGTATTACTTCGGGAAGAGAGCGAAGGTATTGTGAGAACTGTTCGGTTTGTTTTAGAAATTTTGGATCACTGACGCCGCCCAGCTCAGCTGAGCGTAAGGCATAATCGATGTAATACACCCCTGTTAGATGCTCTGAGGCATAATCAGAGTCGCGCCTGAACTCAACAGTTTCATCGAAGTATTTGACAAAAACATCATTCAGCTCATTGTTAGGCACTAGTGCAAGCAGGGTAATACTGATCAGGGTTGTACTGATGAGTAAACGCTGACGATTTTTTATAACAAATTCGCCAAAGTTGCCCAGTGCTTTTTTACCGATCACCTCTTTGCGCGAATGTGTGGGCAGAATAATGACCATGGCGGGCAAGAACGTCATGGAGAGAATAAATCCGGCAGCAACACCGATGCCAGCAATATTGCCCAGGTCATGGAAAGGGGGGGCATCACTAAAGTTGAGGCTTAAAAAACCAAGTATGGTGGTGAGTGAAGTAACAAAAACTGGTTGAAAATTAATTCTCATGCTTTCGACCATGGCGGTGACTTTGTCTAAACCCAGGGCCATTTCATGTCGCATGGTGACCAGTAAATGTACACCATTGGCAATGGCCATGGTTAAAATCATGATTGGTGCAGAAAGAACCGGGGGTGATAATAGTGTACCTTTCCAACCACTGATGCCCATTGCAACGATGATTGACATAATGATCATGATAAAACAAATAACGGCGCCACTATAATCACGTAATAAAATAAACAGGGTCGCAATAATGAAGATCAATGCTAACGGATAAAGTGTTTGTGCATCTTGCTGGCTAGCTTCAGGAAAAGCATTATTCATTACAGCCAGGCCGACGAGACGGATTTCTATATTAGAAAATTTTTCCAGCATTTCAGATTTTATTTTTCGTGCATGAGCCATGGCTTCTGGTACTTCACTCAGGCTTTTACCAGGTAGCTGTACGTTGACGTTAATACCGGTGTATTGGCTGTCTGGAGATATTAGGCGATGTATCAAAGCAGGTTCATTGATAGCAATAGCCTGAATACGAGATAAATCGCTTTCACTTAATGCATCAGGATCAAGTACAAGGTCATCAACGATGAGATCATCTTCTTCGGCATAGGTGTGTTGATGATTGGTAATGGAATCAACGCGAGTTGAAAATGGAATTTGCCAGGCAGCTTCAGTAATCGCCTGAATTGCTTTGAGTGTTTCGATGCTGAAAACTTTGCCATCTTTGGGGGTGATGACAAACATGATGTTGTCATTTTTATTAAAGGTGTTTTGCATACGCTCGAATTCGAGCAGCTGGGGATTGTCTTCTCCGAAGA
>Ga0224511_10000041_pt1 | contig 41837 bp, 13 predicted proteins | sample SF_May12_sed_USG_2_FD_169988 | JGI IMG/M metagenome (GOLD analysis project Ga0224511, IMG submission 169988) | Sediment microbial communities from San Francisco Bay, California, United States - SF_May12_sed_USGS_8_1 | ecosystem: Environmental > Aquatic > Marine > Sediment | place: USA...
CAGACATTTTCAACAAATACATTATTTCTGTAATATTTTACATGCATGAACAACTATATTTGGCAGTTTCTCATATTTACGGGAGTAGGTTTCGCTGCTTAAATATGGTTTAAATGTAAGATGTAAAAAATTCTGACCTAAAAGATACAGATCTAGCATCTTTAAATTTATGGTTCTTATGTATTGCTGCAAATGTGTTTTTTTTTCACAATTTGTTATCCTTAAGTTATAATATAATTCACAGTTCAACATCTTACTAATAAATGCATGTCATACTTGTTTTTCAAAAAACAAGTTATAAACTTCAAATTTAAATAACTAGTTGATAGTATTTAGTTTTTGCAATACGCATTGTCTAATTTCAGGCATTTTGATCGGCGGGAAAATTACAACAAACACTTATTGCAAGTAAAACAGTTCTTATAAATTTCAGATTGTTTGTAACTTTATTATGGAATCAAACCAGGTGTGCAAACTAACAGTTTGTGTATTAAATGAAATCGTTGTAGTTTTTGTTACCCGACGGTGTCTTAGTGCCACTATATGTTTTTACAGTCACACCAACTCAGGACGAATCGGTTGTAAAACGTTTTGTTTTAAACACACTAATATAAAACATCATGTTAATACTAAAATACACAGAAATGATATGACATATCTTAGATTTGCAATCATATATTTATACCTGTGTTTATAAACAAATATAAAATGTACAATATATTAAACACATATTTTACTTTATTTTGTTTCCCCTGGACATACGTACATTACTTTTATTCTACATATCATAGATTTAGGTCTACATAAATTGAAAAAGGTTAAGATGTATGTACTTATTTCGTAGCAAATGCTTTTTGAGCCATTTCATATATCAAACATATATTTAAATTTTTAGACAAATAAATTTAACCCCATGTTCTATACACCGTCATTATGCAGACGGTAAAAAAGTAACGTTGCCTTTTTGCACGCACTTAATGACTCTCTGTTAAGAGTTTGACTGCAACATAATTTCAAATGTCTGAGCGTTCCTACTAATTTCCTTACGTTCTACTAACAATTAATAACAGTGCTTTATTGGTTTATTTTCATATTTTCCAAGAAACAGCGCGACAGTTGTTCCTAGAAACGCTAAAAGTGACTTAATTCCATATTTATCGCTATCGATATGGTGCAAAGGGTCATTTTTCTAATATCTTGTAACAATAATGATAATGAAATAAAAGCAGTTATGTTTAAACTATGAAACGTTTATATATTACATTGAATTTTATAAGTTCATAAAAGCCGACAGTTTAAAATAATCTTTAAAGGCGTAAAGAGGCTACATGGTCAATTCGTGCAAATTGAACACTAAACAGAAAGTAGCGCATATATTTAGCAGTCACTGTGGACGCTTGTCTATTTAGCACCTAACTGATTTAAGGTAGCTGCGGTAGCTTAAGCCCCTGTCACACCAAACGACGATACCAAAGCGTGTGTACAGCCATGTCAGCGCGCTGTGGGATCGCCGTACACAACGTCCGCTAAGCGTCCTTACAGCGTCCTCACAACGTTCCAACAGCGTCTTTACAGCGTCCATGACGTCTTCACAGCGCGCAAGCAGTTGCTGCAGCGTGTTCACAGCGCGTACACAGCTTCTTCACGGCGAATATAGCGTTTAAGATCTTTTACTTTTTTATTTTATTTTTAGTAACCCTATTTTGCAAACATAATGATCTTATTTTTTCTTTTCGAAGCATTTCGTCATAGGATTTAACAGTTGTTAAAATGTTTAAAGTCAGGCAGGACTTGCAACATATGTAGTAACACACATATACTAAGTAGTGTACATTGAATAGCTTTTATAATTATGTGTTTTGGTTGAGGTTTATTTCTGTTAAACAACTTATTATTAAAAAAACAGACAAACTATGGTCAAGCTCAAGTTTTGTTAGTTTAAATAAAACGTATACCATTTGCATTTATTAAAATAAACACTTTATATATTTGTATACATTTTATGATTATTTGTTTTATTTTCAAAATGCATAAATAATTGCAACGCCTACTCCAAATGCAGAATTTACACATTGTCTTTACAGCGTGCACGCGGCGCGCTCACAACGCGCCCACGGCGTACTAGAAGACCCCACAGCATTGCCACAGCGTGCTGTCTAACACGCCGTGGAAACGCCAAGCCGCGGCGTTTGTTTTTAGCACACTTAAAGTAAACGCCGCCGCATGGCGTTCTAGGCGATTGCACAGCGTTTGCACAGCGACGCTGTGTGAACGCTGTAAGGACGCCACTCTGATGTGACAGGGGTTTTATAGTCATACATTTAAGTGCAAAATGAATTACACGTATATCCAAATATATTCAGTTTATTGAACGTAAACAGCTAAAATCTCAATTTTGAAAACTAGAACAAACGCAAAATGTTTAGTAATAGATATCGCAAATCAGAAAAAACAACAACAACAAAAACAACGAATACACAGAAATAAGATAAAAGTTTCAAGTGGTTTTCTTACCTGTATCATTTAGCTCCTTTATTAGTTGAATAAGGCACAACCGCTCCAGGACGAATTGTTCTGGATAATCCATGTCCTATGACATCACAATAACGCACGTGCTTTGTTTCTCTGGTACGGCGTCATTCTGAAATTGATGGTACACGCTTCCTTTATATCATTAAAATGAAACATGCGTGCTATGAAGACGAAGAACGAATAAGTTCAGCGTTACAAGGAAGTGATTGCGTTTTACGATGTGCAGCTAGAAAATTTGCAAATATAGACGATTTATGTGATGTCGATCTACAATAATGTTTGTCATTATAAAGAGCATTAAGATAACATACAGCTTCATCAGTTTCAAACCAAGCAAAAGGTTTAAATGTCATCAAAAGACGTTTACAAAAGAAATAAAAACAGAAACAGTCAGAATATGATGCGATGGTGGGAGTACGTTTTTTGTGGTTGGTTTCAAACTATTTCTAGTTTCACTGAAGCCAGAACAGCTCAGAGGCATGTTTGTGGTAACAATAATGATATTTTATAAAGAAGTAGCTATCGGGGGTGTTAGTGGCATTCGCGACATTTTAAAACTTACTAGAAGTTGTATATTAATAAAATATGAAAACATGAGGAAGAAGCACTTATTATGATCTATGTATTTTGTTTCAATATTCTACAAAAAGAAACAGTGTGTGTCAATATTTCTAGAAATACATCAACACTTATCGTAAAACTCGCTTATTTTATGTAACATTTATAGCAAATGCAAACAATAGGGATGATAAAATCATGCATTATAAATGTCAATGATCCCTCCTTTCTTTCAAGAAAAACTAAAATAAACAGACAAAATAAGAGTTTATCCACATTACCATCAGCCATTATTGATCACGAAAATAACACACTACTCGTAGACTTGATAATCATATTGACATAAAATTGAGTCTTACAGTAGTGTTGCAATGTACTTATACAGGTATGCATTACGATAAAACGGGTATAACTAGTCAACATAACATGTATTGAAGTGTTCACAGAAGAATAGCATTTGCTTGACTAGTCTAAGAAATGCATCAGAATTTTATTACTTTGTACTGGTCGATCTTTCTAAACTGTTTTAAACTCTACACTGTCATATTTCTGTTATACTACATTATAAAATAAGTTAACGCATTATGTGTATTTCAGCCCACTTTTTATAATACATGAACGTATTTAACATTGACACTTAAAATACAAGATAGGGACGGACGTTACGGCAACTTGTCATTTAGGACGATACTTGCTAACGTAATACATGTAGTATGACGAGTTAGCAACATTTGGAGGACGTTTACTGTTTTAGTGAGTCGTGACCGGTAGCTGGTTTACCAAAAATGCTATAAACACATTCAAGATACTTCACTTTACAATATTTATGCCTTATATTTCATATTTAAAAGTAGGTATACATGTTTGTTTTTAATTTAAGTATTCTTACTTGAAATGAATATATTATCCCATGGGTTATATCCTATAGCAACCGGACTTTACTAACTAATGAACACACACAGTTAGATGCAACTGGTTTTCAAGTATCACTCGATCTCTGATTTTGAAAATTGCGATGTAATTATTGTAAACACCGAGAACAGAAAGACATAAAATTGATGAATATTATAAACCAGGTACTGCTTTAGGCTGGTTGCTGTGTTTCAAATTACACTTGTTATTTTATTACCGCTGTGATTTGATTTAAACTTTAAAAACCATATGTTTTTGTGTTGTTTTGAGAAATGCATCGCTTTCTTTTCAAACCCACTTAACCCGCTGTACTCAAAAACAGCTACCATTGCTAAACGTTAAAACATTACGATAGCATATAGTCCATAGTGTCTATTGTTTGAAACAAAATAATTATGAAACTGAGTTCCGTTATACAATGTGTTTATTATATGATTGGTCAAGATCTAAAACAAATAACTAAAACACCCACAAAACAAACATACTCTTGTTCGAATTATTTACAGCATGTGCATTTTGTATAACATTTCATAAACTGTAACTGTTTCATAAATTGTAATTTAATAAATATCCGGGTGCATGCATGAGCTCAGTTTACCATCAATTTATTGCACATAAATTTGTAATCAGATCTTCGTTTTAATATAGACCGTGGAGGGAATGACTTGTTTACCATGCGTGGTGTTTATGGTTAATAAGACACACATCTTATTTCAAAGAAACACGGATGTTGATGTGTATCATCAAAGGAAAACACACAAAAACGTGGACAACCTATTATACACACGTTTAAACAATATTTAAACGCACTGTTTACAGAGTTAAATACGTTGCACCAACTGGAAGTTCGAGCAGTTTCCAAATCGGGAGACCACCCGCATTGTAGCCCTTTTCATTGTAAACAAATAATAAGTACAACATGTCAATATTGCAAATATACATAATTTAGGTGTTTTAAATGTTTTGGCATCTGTTTAATGATTAAATTCCTATCATGAATAATGATATTAATTTAAATAAAACTGATAGGATGACAAAAACAACGATCGTCTAAAAATTGCAGAAAATCAACTATATCTCAGTGAAACTACAATGTACTAGCCGAAATAGTATGAAGGGGGAAATTAGTACAATATTTGATTACGGAAAAATCTAATGCACAAAACATGTATTTTACATTTCAAATAAATAATATAATGCCGCATATGTTTCACACATATTCATATGTATGATGCGCTTTACATGCCAAGAATAGCGAACAAAATACATGTTTACCTATGTTAAAAGCCTATAAGTAATTGGTAAATTTACATGATTTCTCTTGTTGCAAATAAAAGGCTCACTATAATGGATTGTAACAAGTTGATACTCCGCTCAAAGACAGTATGAAGATTGAAGAGACTTGTTGGAATTCAAAAGTCAATTAGAGCGTTATGAAGTTCGTCCGTGTTTGTTTGACTTAATGAGAAATGTAAACTGTCGACATTTTACAACCGTAGGGCAACTGTTGGTAGAAAACAATACCCAGATACGCAGGTGAATGATTTTGCACTGAGAATTTATGGCGTTAAATCCATTTTGAATGCTTTAAACAGACGACGCCATGTCGTCCGAAGAAGAATTATATTAAACAGAACAGAACATATATTATTTTTATCATAAACTTACACTGCTGATTGTTAGCGAACATGCAATCAAACAGACCTACATACAAATAATGGCATTATCGTATTTATAATAAGACCAACTTATAAATGTAAATTGTGCAGATTGCAATATATGTTTAACAATTTTATATCGTTAGTTGGCAACATTGAAATGATATAATGTGTAAATTAAACATATACCGCTCTTCTGTTTAAAGCCTTTTTGCAAAACACTGCCTATTTTGTTTGCGCACACTTTTTACTGATCAGTAATTAAATTATATGATATAATTATATTGTAGTAGTATTTTTGTATTATATTTAACTATGTGTGTTTTTTTAAACCACATTCTCAAATCAGCAAGTGTCCCTACAGTTTTGTTAAAGACACAATAGAATAAAGAAATAAGGAAGTGATTACGTTTCCTGCTGAATAATCTTAAAGAACCATCTATATTTGATACGCTACTGCTATTTAATAATAATTATGCGATATTATAAGTATAGATCATAACGATGAATGCATTACAAACATAGCTCAACATTTAAATACTATAATACCTCAGCTACAAAGAAACATATAATGGCCACTAAGGACAGACAATATCAAAGCGTGATGTATGGTGGTAGAGGAGAGTAATGTGGTTAATTTTATACAATTTTCAGTCCTTAATAAATGTAAGACGGCTGAGATTTATGTGGACGTTAACCACAATATAACACAATGAAATATCATTTTGAATACCACTTTAATCAAGGGTAACTGTTAATATTACTACAAATCTACAATACGTTATATAAAATAAGTGTAAGGACATCATATCGAACCAATCCAAATGATCAGTTTTTAAATACCATTTGAATCATACACTGTATATTCACGTACATGTGAAGCCAAAAAAGCATTTTTAAACATCCAAGGCATATACTTTTTAACGACGTAAACATAGTTTGGAAAATATAAATAAAAAGTGAAACATTAAGTCACTTAATTTAAGTGATTATTCTGTACTATGTTACTGTTGTTGTTTTTTCAAATTACCAAAATGTGGGACTGTTTACACATCTGAATATCCAGATTAGCAATGTAGATCGTAAAGGCGTCACATTTTATGTAACGTGTAATATAAAATGCTAAGATAAAGTATTAACATGTCGAATCTAAAACCACACCACTTTCGTATCTTTCGAAAGAGTAAACCGAACAGACAAATCGCGCGAGCATCTTCAGCTATCAATGCTTTATGATCAAGAAAAATGCACACTTCTCGTAAAATTGAAATTCTGCAGCAATAAAACATTGCCTTAAGTATTGTTGCGCTGCACGATTACAGGTAATTCATTTTGTTAAAATAAGTTACAATGATAGTAGACCTGATTTGAGGTAATGAAACAACTGTTAAACTGGAAATGCATCTTTCGTACTAAACATTGTGTTTTGCCGATTGCAAATGCAAATGTTTGATATTCCACTGCGGAATAGTTCTACGGAGGCATAAAAGGGATATAGCACATTCTTTTAAGAACAATTTATTAGTTGCAGTGATAGTAGACCTCATTTCTTTTGGCAGCGTTAATGTAACAAAACAACTGTTAAAGCAGCTGTCCTCCAGATGCTAATTTCTTAAAAAAAAATGACAAAAATAATTAAATTAACGGTAAATACTGGTCAAGTAATGTTCAGTGGAAAAAATATTATTACTGACCACTAATTCAGATGACACAATCGTTGGTAATACATCGTTTTTCTTTGCAAAAAGTGAAAATATGTTGTTTTTTTTTAACAACTAGTATATATACTTGAAGAGGTATTTTGCACTATTTGTAACTAATGATTTTCTAGTATATTCTGGAGGTTAGCTGCTTTAAACTAGAAATTAATCTTTAGTTCTAAACATCGTGTTTCACTGATTGCATATTTTTTAATGTTTTAAATTCCACGGCAGAAAAGTTCTACGATGGCATAAAAGTGACATAGCACATTCTTTTAATAAGCGATAGATAGTGCGTGTGCGCGCGATAGCTAGAACGTGCACAAGTAGTAGTTATAACATTTACACGCAATACATTATTAATGAGATTATCTGAGAGTTACTATCGCGGGCGCATGTAATAGCTATCGCATGCGCACGAAATTGCTATCGCTTAGACACGTTATAACGGTTACGTGCGCACTAACAAACTTTTATGTGGGAACTTAATAGCTATCACTTTTATAACTTTCTCTTACTTTTGTTAAAACTAAATAAAAAGTGAAAATTACTTGGCGTTTAATTCGAATATAATTAACTAGAATAATAAAGCCTTAAGGTTTTCATTATTTTGCTTTGCAAAAGCGCAAATTAGGCGCGGCTGATTAAAAAAAACACCAAAAGTACACACAAAACCACGCACTGTTCAATTTTCCTATTTAACTATATTAATCATTCAAGTTTACTTACAGTTAAATGCAGAAAAGTTTCCTATGAGTTATATCCTTCAGGAGCAGAGCTGAACAAGCTACTGAACGAACACTGTTTGAAGAAACTTAATTTTCAAATATCATCTTATATCAGAGTTTGCAAACTGCTAAGTGATTATTTTGAGTATCGAAAACAGAGAGACATAAAATTGATGAATATTATGAAACAAGTGGTACTCCTGCTATGATCCGGTGGATGTGTTTCAAATTATCCCTGTTCTTTTATTACCGCTGTGATTTGATTTAAACTTCAAAAAAGCAGACATGTTCGTGTTGGTTTGAAGAATGCATCGCTGAGTTCCTAAAACCACTTGAAAATTGCACTCAATAACACGTTTAAGAAACAAAAACATACAGTTAGCGTTATTTTATATCTTTAGACAAACTGAATGTAATTTTGATTGTTTACAACATATATGTAGATGTTTTCACTTGATGTAAAGTCATCAAACAAATATAACAAATAAAAACAAAAACAATACTTATCTTCAGACAATTTTGTATATCTTCAGACAATTTTGTCGTCATAAGTAACAATATATATGAATAAACTAGGCTTTATATTGAAGTAGATTCTAACAAAAATAAACAAACAAAAAAACATTTATAACGATAAATATCTGGGGTGCATGCATGTTTGCTTTTCAATTAATTTAATACACACAAAACGGTAACCAGATCTCCATTTTGATGTAGATCGTCAACGAAATGGCTTGATTACATGCACAACATTTGTAGTTATTACCTATCTCCTCCTATTTCAAAGAAAATTTTAATCAATTGATGCGAATTATCAAAAGGCACTCAGAATGACTTAGACAACTGATTATATGTAATCTTTTATATCTATACAATGCACTGTAGAGATATAAAGAGTAAAATACGTTTAATTCAATAGTTTTGATAATTCGATAAAATGTTAATATAAAATAGGTTAAAGAAAATAATGTAGATTTTGTTAATTTTAAAGGGATCCAGGACAATTTGGACAATACAAAAACAAACACGCGAACATCAAACATAAAAGTTTTTTTTTAAATATTTCAATCTTTTGTATATTTATAAAAGAACGAAGTAAGGATTTCAAGACACACAGAGCTTCATATGTCAAACGATGCCTTATGAACTTCTTTTATCTTTGCTTGACACAATGAAGAGTGTAAACTGAAGACATTTTTCCACCGTAGGGCAAGTGTTAGTAAGACAAATGATCACCAAATACTAAAATGAATGACAAAAATGAAGGATTTTGCACTGAAAATCTAACTATTACAGCTGTCTAACATAGACGGCCAAGTTCCACGAACGCCGACGTATGCACTATAAACGTTCTTAAACCTTCGTGGAAAAAGCTGATTTAACACAAAGTTTCCAAGCAACATCCGCATGGAAGATATATGTTCACTGTACTCGGAATTACTGGACAAGATAGAAAGAAGCATCCCAGGTTGTCTGCAATGCTGCTGAGAAAGCGTCATCTGACGCTGAATTTGGCTCTACTTAAACCAATAGAGCTGGAGCTGGCTACATGTACCAACACGCAGTGGTTTCTTATCACTGTGGTCCGCCATACTTGAGTGTCCTGGGTTTAAAGGGGCGATATTCTTCAAAATATGTGTGCAGCCCAGATAATTATGTTGGTATCTTAGTATGCAGTAAAAGAGACCCAATGTTTACTTAAATTAAACAATCACACAACTTTCTGTTTTGTGATTTTGAATAAATCAATTGAATACATGTACATTGTGATTCTCTGCAGGTATTAGTTATTAACATAAAAATATATTGTATACAAACATGGCATAATGGTAAAAGGGCTCATTTTGTGATTGATTTAAATGGCTTTTTAGGTTTACTTGAAGTCCAACCAACTCTGGTTCATAAGTAAGTTTTTCTACAGTGTATTGACAAAATTATTTGAAAATACTCTTTTGTTAAACATCAGTTTATAGTCGTTGATGGTTACATATATAATTTACACAACGAATAACATTTTATTAAAACTATGCACAATAATGTTTTTGAACTATTATTTGCATCATTGTATTGCAACTTATTTTTTTATTCAATACTTGTATTTTGCCGGAAGGAAGACTTGACATTTAAAGATGTTTTAACGTACACTTGTAGAACAAGGAACCATAACTAGGCATCGCATCAATTTGTAGTATCAAATGCAATCAGAAACTAAAAATGGAATATACGATTTCCTCAATAACTCTACCGCAAGGCATAGTTCTTGACACTTTAAGTTTCAGTATTTCCATATTTCTTGACAATTTATAGCACAATTTATGTCAAATGCTCAAACATATATCAAACACGCCGATTAAAAGATCATATTAATCTCCTTTCCTTCAACAAAAGTAAACCGAACACAAAATCGAGAGTTCTTCTCCAGTTATCAGTTGTTTATGTTCAAGAAAATAGCACACAAGTCGTAAACTCGGAAATCATATCGCCATAAACCGTAGCCTAGGGTATTGTTGCGCTATACGTATGTATGGATTGCGTTTTAAGCAGGTACAAATAGCAGACTAGATTTGTTCTCACAGCTGCTAAAACAGAAATAACATTGAATTTGATGTACTCAAACTTGTGCTGAAATTTTCGACATAACTTCCTACAAAAACACAGTATCATTTTTTTAAAACTGAATTACAAATTGATATTTTGATTTAAACTTTATTTAGCATCGACCTTATTGATTTCTTTGTTATTCCTATTGTATTAGTATATAAGTAACTACGTGTCACACAACATTTACCGTTATTATCTAAACCGCAAAACTAAACGATAAACATAATATATTAATATGTACTAAGGCACTGCCTCTTATCGGCCTTACACGTTTTACCGCCAATATTTCAAATGTCCATTTTTATGTCATAAAAATATATCTTAAAGAGTGTATGTCCGATTCTGTCACTAATTACAATTATGTAGGAGACACAAAAATAAGTGTATCGATTAAAAAAAAGTAAAATAGCACAATACAATGACTGGTGATTTTACGTGAACACGTATTTAACAGCAAGCAACATTCTGAAGCCCAATGTTCAGAACGATTCAGTTACTATTTATTATGTACATTTGTTCAAATGGTATGTACTTTTCAGTAACAATTGTATACAAATGTGTGTTGTGGTTATTTGATGTTGATTTTTACAACAACACTAATAAAACAAATCAACAACAATGCATTGTGCTATTTTACTGGTGCAATGTCACTATTTCATAAAATGTTTGTAAGTTAATCAATATCCAGGGTGAATGCATAATTTGAAAATACAAGTTACTATGCATTGTGTTCATGGTTAATATGACTGAACTAGTATTTCAAAGAAACCAAGAAAATGCTTTGCAGTATCGAACGGCACTAAACAGTATGTGGGAAAAAATGAACGGTGTAGTCATTAAATGTGTAACAATTTTCATATTTTGCACAAGCAAATATATACTTACATAAGGCAGAAAGTAGTACAATGTTTAATTCCGGAATCAACGCCAAACAGTACAAAACATTCGAATGAAAAAATATGTTACATGTTATGACTGTTTGCATGTGTTCGTAAGACTATAATGACTGATGCTCATTAAAATAGCAAACAAAATAAATAGTACTGTTGGCCTCTGTTCAATATATATATAAGTCATTCTTCTATTAACTAGATTTCTCCGGTGGCCAATAACAGGCTGGATGTAATGGCTTGTAAGTAGTTGAATATTTGATACCAAATGATACCGTTTGAAGATCCAAAGACATGAGGTGTTCATCTTTGCCTGACATAATGAACAAAGTAAACCGTATATATTGTACAACCGTAGGGCACCTGTTAGAAAAAGAAACAAACGCCACATACAAACATGAATGTGTGTGCACTGACGCCTACTGGCGAGCAGTTCTTTACTGAAAAGGTTTAACAGACGACTCCATGTCGCCTTAAGGGGATTTAATTTTACCAGGTATGTTTTATTAGACCTCAGTTGCTCGTAAGCAGCGGCCATACAGAGTTTGCCAAGTCAGAACAGCGCTGTGGGAGAGCACCGAGGTTGGTGTTAGTCAAGGCAAATGACCCTAACGCACGGCGCGCTCCGAGAACATCTGACGACGGCAGTGGATTTTAAAACAAATGCTTTATCCGGTTTATAAAGAACGATAACTATAAGCAAATTAAATCGCCACATATCCAAATGGGGCAAGGCTTTTTTATGTCGCAAATACACGCACGGCAGTTTAGGCATTTAAAGGCAATGATATCGGTATATATAGCATGCGTTAATAAACACGAAGTTCGGTTAGCACGCGCAACTTTATCCTGTATCCGTTTTTTTTGTAAAAAGGTGGTGACCCGATATGATTCTGATATGATATGTCAAGAAAATGTCTTTTAATTGGCTTTTAATGTATTGCCAAACCTTTATTTCTGAAAAAACATGGTTGAAAGTGTGCATTTTGATAACTACTGACGTCATTAAATTATTTATGATAAAGATGATGGAGATGCAATCAATAAGCATAATGATCAATTATGAATCATTGAGTAGTCTATGTCACACAGGGGATGTCAATTTGTATTCAATTGATATGGGTCACGTGCTAGTGACGATCTAGTCACGTGTGTATAACATTAACATGGCTCCATTATACAAACATGGCAGGTATTGCTAAAACGACTAAGAAGCCTTAAAACTATTAAACAGTATTTTAAACATGTTAAAATTACTACACTATTTCTTTTAATAAGGTAATAGCGATTTTGATGCATGTTTTGTAAATATTCCAATGGATACAATGTGAAATAGTGACCATACGATAACAAAGTACATTTACACATACACAGTTTTAAAATAACTATAAACATTAAGTTCATACAAAGTCTAATTTCTTTTATAGTTCATTGACAATTTAAACCGGCGAGTTTGGTTTCCATCAAAATAAACGCTCCATTGTGATTCATTTACTTACATTATGGACATTTTTCATCCTGTTATCATAGCTAGCCAAATAAATCCAGAACATATACTTATGATGCCACATTCGACATCTGAATGGACAACACGATGCCAATTATCGTAGGTGTCTGTTGTGTGCGTACTTAACAAAACAAAGAACTGTGTGCACGCTTCAATATAGCGAGTGGGTTTTAATATGAATAAATAACGAATTACAAAGAAAAACGGTATTTACTTGTAAACTTTGAGCGTTCGTTTTGCACTTTGCGCATTCGTGCTGTTCAATAATAATGGAAATAATGATGGAACACAATATCATCATTTGATGAGATGAATGAATATTGCTAATTTAAAAGTACTCTAAAGTCAGTTGATATATTGCGCAGTGGATCTTCACGCTATTTTACGAGTGTTTGTGAATGGAAACAAGATTGAGACAAACACTATTAGAACACCCACTGTTTAAAAAATGTAGCCATTTCGAAATAATTGGTACGATGGATGCCTATGCACTTTATATTTATGGTGATTTTTCTTCAACATTATGTTTAACAGACAACGCCATACTGTGCTGTCAAATCATTTACAAGAGCTATGCACAGAAGAGTTATATCAACTGTCATTCATTTTGATAAAACATTTTCTAACACATCGGTGGAGTATTTACAACAATAGTTTCAAATATACAAATATCGGCGAGTTTCACGTGAACAATCTTAGCGAAAATACATATATAATACCAAATAAGACTAATTCGTTTTTTATATCTTAACATTTATCCATTATCATAATTAGCTGTTTGTCCAATGACTACTCTAACAACGCCGAAATCATTCTTAGTTTCATCCGCCCATGACATGATTAGAAAATATGGCTTTACACATATAAGCAATGAATAACAAATGTTTAGTATTACAGAGATGTGTATAACAACGTTGCTGGCTATTTTGTAAGCATTAAAACTCACTAAAAGGTTAATACTATTGGGAACATGTAGTTTTAAATAAGTTTAAACTACAAACATATGCACCGATAATATAAATTGCCTCATCTAGGTCCATAACATTTAAAGTACTATCGAAAATACATTGCATTCTTGACAATTCATATGCACATAAAATGATTACTATACCTACGTTTTAATATAAATATTAATTAGCCTGTCATAGACATGTTTTCCCATTTAATACATAGATGATAGAGATGTGTATTACAAAGTTGCAGAACATTTAATAAGCATTTAAAACACACTAAACGGTAATCACTATAGGGAACATGTCGTTTGAAATAACGTTTGAAGTATTCACATGTGTACCACTTATATAAATTACCTCATCTAAGTTTATAATATTTTAACTACTTTCGAAAATACATTTAAGTTTAAATGGCGTTCTGAAAATGTTAAAGTTTAAGAATTCATATTAAACACTTTTACTATTTCTTTTAACATATCCGGTCTAAGAATATATATAAAAAACAATTTTATTTGTTTTTGTTAAGAACGTTAAATAGACCTTTAAAGGCAGCAACCCGGCTTTTTTCAAAACAACACCCGGTTGCATACGAATGATAACCATAGCAACTATAGAATGTAGAAAAGCAAATAACTATGAGTTACGTAATCCTTATACATCGGCCTTAATGTTAGCAAAATATTACATCGATATGAAACCATTGAAAAATTAGTCAATTTTGCATCGAAATAAAAATCAATTGCTATAATACAACTGAATGTCATTCATGCAGATTTTGTCATATCGCGCAACTATTATATCAATGAGAAACTACATCATAACAATCCTTGACTAATGTTTTTGCTGTGTTTGTTTTGTTCGTGTGTCTTTCTGCATGTTCAGCACATATTGGGTCTGACAGGTTCTGGTTCAACTTGTCAACACCAGTGTAACCGGTATCGAGTGAACATTGTCCTACCAGTCACCGTCACTTGACCAAAGATAATTACAACTACTAAATGCGTTCATTCAAATTTACCCTAGATCGTAAATCACTAGAGGTCTTCTACGTTTCATTTATAAGGCAAATATTGGAATATGCTGATGTCGTCTGGGACAACCTCGCCCAGTCAGAGGAGGATGACCTTGAAAAGATACAACTCGAAGCTGCGAAAATTATTTGTGGTGCTACAAATTTAGTGTCCATCAATAATCTCTATTCTGAAACAGGCCTTGAACCACAATCTATCAGGAGGAGAACTCACAGACTTATTTTGTTCTACAAGATGTACCATGCTCTTGCACCAAGATACTTTTCAAGCCTCATTCCAAGCCAAGTAGGAAATATCACTTCATATAACTTCTGAAACTCATCAAACCTACAAAACATTTCGTGTAGATCTCAACTCTTGTCAAAATCGTTCCTTTCGTCAACAATTAACTCTTGGAACTCTTTTTCTGACGAGGTTCGGTCAGCCCCATCACTCAACTCTTTCAAAAGCTTGCTTAGCAGAGGTCGCAAGGATGTAGCGTTGTTATATTACGAAGGTGATCGTCAGACATGTGTCTATCATGCTAGACTTCGTACCCACGGCAGCAATCTTAATGAACATCTCTTTACAACTAGAAATGTGTCCATAGGACACGGATGCCCCCGCTAAATGTGCTATCACTTTAAAAAAGGCCCATAACTCCGTCAAAAATTAGTGGATTGTAACCCCAATCGAACTTGACCTGTGCTTTGATATTATACATGTATATCAACATGCCTAATATGAATCGAATTGATGCAGTCTTTCACAAGTTATTGAGCGGACAACAATTTTTGTACTATGTTTTTATAAAAGGCCCATAACTCCGTGAAAAATTAGTGGATTGTAACCCAAATCTAACTCGACCTTTGTTTTGATATTATATATCAACATGCCAAATATGAATCGAATCGATGCAGTCTTTCAAAAGTGACTGAGCAGACACCAATTGTTGTGCTATGTTTTTATTAAAGGCCCATAACTCAGTCAAAAATTAGTGGATTGTTTCCCAAATTAAACTTGACCTGTGTTTTGATATTATATATCAAAGTACCATATTTGAATTGAATCGATGCAGTCTTTCAAAAATTATTGAGTGGACACCAATTTTTGTACTATGTTTTTATAAAAGGCCCATAACTCCGTAAAAAATTAGTGGATTGTAACCCAAATCAAACTCGACCTGTGTTTTGATATTGTTTATCAACATGCCAAATATAAATCGAATCGATGCAGTCTTTCAAAGGTTATTGAGCTGACACCAATTGGTGTGCTATGTTTTTTATAAAAGGCCCATAACTCCGTCAAAAATTAGTGGATTGTAACCCAAATCGAACTTGACCTGTGTTTTGATATTATATATCATTATATCAAATTTGAATTGAATCGATGCAGTCTTTCAAAAGTTATTAAGCGGACACCAAATTTTGATAACGGACGAACGAAATCACGCACGCACGCACGGACAGGGGTAACACTTAATGCCCCTCCACCATTCGTCGAATGGCGGGGGCATAAAAACATAGTCGAGAGTCCCCTTTGTACCTGCGGTGATATTGAAGACACTTACCACTTTTTTATGCCCCCTTTACATAGGATCCCATTTTGAATTATACAACCAGCTATTTGCCTATAGACCATTGACTGTCCCACTTCTTCTGTTTGGGTCGTCACGTTTAACTGATACGTCCAACTCCTACATCTTTAAGTGTGTTCACAACTATCTTCGACACACAAGACGTTTTCATTCATAAGCTTGAACAAACCAAACCTCTTCTCTGATAATGCCAGTCCACGTACTTCTTTCTTTCCTTCTATCCCCTACCCCTACTTTTATCTTCCAACTGTGCTCTTATCATTTCCTTATTTTGTGATTGATTATTTATCTATGCACATGTGTAATTGTATATTAACATTCGAATTTCATATACTATCTCATTCATTACCTCGTATTGCGCAAACGTTATTTTTTGCTCGTTCAAGAAAGCGATAACACCGACTTTGCAGTCTGAATTTAGATAGATAGATAGATATATTTATTTTAATACATAATGTACACAGAAACATGGCATTGAATTGCAACAATAATCATTCATATAAACATATAACAAATATGTATGAATCATGCTAAACAAAAAGCCATGTCACTCAACATTACATATCAAGGAATACACAAAAAAGAGTTAATATAAACTCTTATTTTCATTGTGGTCCCTATTCAGATAGAAGCGAGACATAGAATAAGCTTTAAGCCTCCTTCTCAATTCAAAGTAATATTTTTTTTATTTTACATTTGTCATTTATGTTGCTGTGAAACCCTGTTATCAATTGTTTTCATGAATTGTGCAATATGTATTATTTATACAATGTATATCTTGTTGCATAAATATTGGTTAAACTACTTAATATGTTTACCGGCTATTCTCGACCTTGTTTCGTGTGTCTCGTATTGTGTCGGGGCTGTTTTACTATGTTGTGTATGCCTGTTGGTCAATTTTACCAAACAACCTGAACCTTTCTGCTGTGTCTGGGACATGTTTTCTTTAAACATCTACTTGATTTATATGCATTTGTAAACAATATATTTCATGATATCTTTACTTATGTATCAACAATAACATTTAGCTTAATCAAACTTTAAACACTTTTAATAACCAGTCGACACAGGGGGAATAGGTACAATATTTGATTACGGAAACAATCAAATGCACATGCATGACTTTTCCATTCGAATAAAGAATATAAAGCCGCATATGTTTCACATATATTCATATGATGAATGCACAATACATACCTACAATAGCGATCAAAATACATGTTAAACAACCTGAACTTTTCTGCGTTGTCTGGGACATGTTTTCTTTAAACATATTGTTGATTTATATGCATGTGTAAACATGATATTGTATGGTATTTTTAATTATGTATCAACAATTATATTTAGCTTAATCAAACTTTAAACACTTTTAATAACCAGCCGATACAGGGGGAGTTACGGAAACAATCTAATGCAAATGCATGTATTTTACATTCAAAATAAGACTTTATAAAAATAAAGCCGTTTCACATTATATTCACATGAATAATGTACAATACATGCCTACGATAGCGAACAAAATACATGTTTACCTGTGTTAAAAGCCTATGAGTAATTGGTCTATTTACATGATTTCTCTTGGTGCAAATAAAAGGCTCACTATAATGGATTGTAGCAAGTTAAAACTTCACTCACTATAAAGATTCAAGATACTTGGAATTCGAAAGTGAATTAGTGCCTTATGAATTTCGTCCGTGTTTGTTTGACATAATGAGAAATGTAAACTGTCGACATTTTACAACCGTAGGGCAACTGTTAGTAAGAAAACAATACCCAGATACGCAGGTGAATGATTTTGCACTAAAAATTTATGGCATTAAATCCATTTTGAATGCTTTAAACAGACGACGCCATGCCGCCCGAAGAATTAGTTTAAGCAAAACAAAATATATATTATTGTTAACATAAACTTATACTGCTCAGTGTTAACACACATGCTATCAAAGATACACACATGCAAACAGTGGCATCATCATGTTTGTAATAAGACAAACATAAAAAAGTTAAATGTGGAGATTGCAATATATGTTTAATAATATCATAACGGTAGGTGGAGAAATCGGAATAAAGTGTAAATTAAACACACGCCTCTCTTTTGTTCAAAACCTTTTTTTGCAAAAACACGGCATACACATTTTTAGTAATAAGTAATACAATTATTCTATACATCTGTATTGTATTATTATTTTTGTATTATATTTAACTAGGTGCGTTTTATTATACCACATTTTCAAATCAGCAACTGTGATTACAAATTTGTTAAAGACACAATACAATAAAGTAATAAGGAAGTGATTACGTTTCCTACTGAAAAATCTTACAGAGCCATTTATATTTCATCGGCTACTGCTATTTAGTAATATGCGATATTATAAGTATAGATCATAACGATGAATGTATTGGGGAACATAGCTAAACATTTAAATACTATAATACCACAGCTACATAGGAACATATAATGGCAAATAAGGACAGACAATATCAAAGCGTGATGTATGGTGATGGAGAAGAGTTACGTGGTTAATTTTATACAATTTTCAGTCTTTATTAAATGTAAGACGGCTGAGATTTATGTGGACGTTTATCACAATATAACAAAATGAAACATCATTTTGTAATTATACATTTATCAAGGAGAATTTTTAGTATAACTATAAATCTACAATACCCCTTATATAAAATAATTGTAAGGGCATCATATCGAACCAATGCAAAGGATCAGTTTTAAAATACCATTTGAATCAATTATTTGATTTTTAATAATTTTATTAACTTATTCACTACTTGTCATGTTAGGAGTTAGTTTTGTGATGGCATCAATTGTCGAAATACATGTATACACTGTATATTCACGTACATGTGAAGCCAAAACAAGCATTTTTAAACAGCCATGGCATATAATTTAACGACGTAAACATGGTTTGGAAAATATAAATAAAAAGTGAAACATTAAGTTTTTTATTCTGTACTATGATTGTTATTTTATATTTTTATTCAAATGACCAAAATGTGGGACTGTTTACACATCTGAATATCCAGATTAGCAATGTAGATCGTAAGGGCTTCACATTTTATGCAACGTGTTATATAAAATGCTAAGATAAAGTATCAACTTGTCCATTCTAAAACCACACCACTTTCGTATCTTTCAAAAAAGAAACCGAACAGACAAACCGCGCGAGCATCTTCAGGTATCAGTGTTTTATGATCAAGAAAAATGCCCACTTCTCGTAAAATTCTGCAGCAATAAAACATTGCGTTAAGTATTGTTGCGCTGCACGATTACAAGTAACTTATTTCGTTAAAATAAGTTACAATAATAGTAGATCTGATTTGAGGCGTTGAGGTAACCAAACAACTGTTAAACTAGAAATGCGTCTTTAGTACTAAACATCGTGCTTTACCGATTTATATTTTCAAATGTTTTAAATTCCACAGCAGAATAGTTCTATAGTGGCATAAAAGTGACATACATGTAGCACAATATTTTAGAAAGTAATTGATAGTGCGTGTCCACGCGATAGCTAGAACCTGCGCAAGTAATAGTTATTACACTTACACACAATAAATTATTAATGAGACTATCTGATTGTTACTATCGCGTGCGCACGAAATAGCTATCGCTTGGACACGTTATAACTATCGCTTGGACACATTATAATTATTACGTGCGCACTTAAAAACTTTAAATGGGAACGTAATAGCTATCCCTTTTAAAACATTCTCTTACTTTTGTTACAACTAAATAAAAAATGAAAATTACTTGGCGTTTAATTCATATATAAGAAACTAGAACAATAAAGCGTAAAGGTTTTTTTTGTATTGCTCTGCATAGGCGCAAATTAGCCGCGACTGATTGAAACAATTTTTTAAGTACAAACAAAACGTTGAACGCAATGTTTACCTGTCCAATATTCCTATTTAAGTATATTTATCATTTAATTTTACTTACAGTTAAATGCTGAAACGTTTCCTTTGAGTTATATCCGTCAGGAACAGATATGAACAAACTACTTAACGAACACAGTTTGAAGAAACTGAATTTTCAAATATCATCTTAATATATCAGATGTTGCAACTTCTAAGTGATTATTTTGAGTATCGAAAACAGAACGACAAAAAATTGACGAATATTATGAAACAAGTGGTGCTCATGCTATGATCCGGTGGCTGTGTTTCAAATTATCCCTGTTCTTTTATTACCGCTGTGATTTGATTTAAACTTCCAAAAAGCAGACATGTTCGTGTTGTTTTGAAGAATGCATCGCTGAGTTCCTAAAACCACTTGAAAAATGCACTCAATAACACGTTTAAGAAACAAAAAAACATACAGTTAGCGTTATTTTATATCTTTAGACAAACTGAATATAATTTTGATTGTTTACAACATACATATAGATTTTTCACGTGGAGTTACAAAAAAGTACATATCTTTAGACAATTTGTTTGGCATCAATTACAATTATTATATAGAAATAAATTGGGTTTATTTTGAGGTCGATTATAAAAACATCAAACAAAAATGAAGAAATCAACCAAAAAATAAAACAATGCTCAAATATAGTGCTGCAATTTGAACGCGTATGCATTTCATATACAATTTGTAATTCAGTCAATATCCGGCATGCATGCATGTTTGCTTTTCAATCAATTTAATGCACATAACATGCGCATAAAACGGTAACCAGATCTACATTTTGATGTAGATCGTCAACGAAATGGCTTGCTTACATGAAAATCATTTGTGGTTAATACCTATCTCCTCGTATTTCAAAGAAACGTTAAATCAATTGATGCAAATCATCAAAAGGCACTCAGAATGACAACTGATTATATGTAATCTTTTATATCTATACAATGCACAGTAGAGATATAACGAGTGAACGAGTAACGAGTAAAATACGTTTAATTCAATAGTTTTGATAATTTGATAAAATGTAAATATAAGGAGGTTAAAAGTAAAAAGTGTGACCAATACAAAAACAAAGACGCAAACAAGAGCAATGAACATTAAACAGGAATGTTTACTTATATTTCAATCGTTTTGTTTTTTTTTATAAAAGAACGAAGTAAGGATTTAAAGACCCACAGAGCTTCATATGTCAAACTATGCCTTATAAACCTTTTTTTACATTTGCTTGACACAATGAAGAGTGTAAACTGAAGACATTTTACAAACGTAGAGGAACTGTTCGGAAGAAAAACGATCACCAACTACCAACATAAATGATTTTGCACTGAAAAACTATGACAATCAATTTTTATTGAAAGCGTTTAACAGACAACGACATGTCGCCTACATGACAACCATAATTATTTAACTATTACAGCGGTCTAACATAGACGACCAAGACCCACACACGCCGACATATGCATCGTAAACGTTTTTACACCTGCGTGGAAAAAGATGATTTAACACAAAGTTTCCCAGCAACATTCGTGTGAAAGATAGATGTTCACTGTACTCGGAATAACTGGACAAGATAGAAAGAAGGCAACCCACGCTCTCAGCAATACGCTGAATTTGGCTGCACAGAAACCAATGAACCGTTCCGCAAAATTTCAAACTCCGCCCAATGCGGTAGATTTGCTTTGATCTTGTGAAAGCTTGTGAAGGGGTTTTTCTTTTGTTTTTTTTCTAGGTCTGATTGTCACCAGACAATATAATCCTAATCTATTGGATTAAAATTGACCATGTACTGTTATAAATGATCATGATTGACAGTTGCGGAACGGTCCATAGAGCTGCATATAGCTACATGTACCAACACGCAGTGGTTTCTTATCACTGTGGCCAGTCATACTTGGGTGTCCAGGGTTTAAAGGGGCGAAAATCTCAAAAAATGTGTGGAACCCAGCTGATGATGTTGGTAACTTTAGTATGCAGTTAAAGAGACTCAAGTTTTATTTTTTTAACAATCACACAATTGTTTTGTGATTTTGAATACATTATGATTATCTGCAGGTGTTAATTATTAACATAAAAACAGATCGTATACAAACATGGCATAATGGTTAAAGGGTTTATTTTGTGGTTGATTTAAATGCCTTTTTAGGTTTCCTTGAATTCCTATCAACTCCGTGTTTTGTGATGTTCTGTGTGTTTTTGTACGGGCCATTTTGTCATGGTGCCCATAAACTTGACTTGTCCACATTGTTTACAACATTTTTTCTTTAAACATCTCCTCCATTTATATTTCTACAGTGTATTGGCACAAATTACTTGAAAATCCTCGTTTGTAAAACCGAGCTTGTAGTCGTATATAATTACATATATAATTTACACACAAACAATGACAATTTATCAAAACCAAGCAAAACATGCTTTTGAACTTGTATTTGCATCATCGTATTGAAACTTATTTATTTTATTCAATACTTGTATTTTCCCGAAGGAAGAATTGACATTTAACGATGTTTTTCACGTACACTTGTAGAACAAGGAACATAACTAGGCATCGCATCAATTTGTAGTATCAAATGCAATCAGACACTTAATATTCGGTATAACATTTCCTCAATAACTCTACCATAGGCATAGTTCGTGACACTTTAAGTTTCATTATATCCATATTTCTTGACAATTTATAGCACGATTTATGTCAAATGCTTAAGAAAATAAATATCAAACATGCCGATTAAAAGATCATATCAATCTCCTTTCCTTCAACAAAAGTAAAGCGAACACAAAATCGAGAGTTCTTCTCTAGTTATCAATCGTCTATGATCAAGAAAATAGAACACAAGTCGTAAACTCGGAAATTATATCGCCATAAACCGTAGCCTAGGGTATTGTTGCGCAGTACGCATGTATGGATTGCGTTTAAGCAGGTTCAGATAGCAGACTATATTTGTTCTCACAGCGCTGAAATAGACATAACATTGAATTTTATTTACTCAAAATGCTTTGAAATTGTATTGAAAACTTCAATATAAAAACAGTATATGTATCATATTTCTTTAAACTGAATTACAAATTGATATTTCTATTTTAAATTTATTTAGCATCGAACTAATTGAGGTTTTTTGTTACTCCTTAAACTATTGTATTAGTATATTAGTCAACATGTGGCACACTTAAAACAACATTTACCGTCATGATATGAACCGCAAAACTAAACGATACACAGATTAGTTTATGCAAAATAATGTTTTTAGATAAATTTGATCTAAAGGAGGTACAGTGTATGACTTATCTTTTATCAGATACTTGATACATAGCGCAAGACAATGACTGGTGATTTAACATGGACACGTATAAAACAGCAACATTCCGAAGTCCAATGTTCAGAACGATTCAGTTACTATTTATTATTTACATTTGTTCAAATTGTATGTACTTTTCAGTAACAAGTATACAAATTGAGATGTGGAATTTTGATGTTGATTTCTAACAAAAACACGAACAAAGCAAATCAACAACAACGCAGTGTGCTATTTCGCTGCTGCTATTTCACTATTTCATAAAATGTTTGTAAGTTAATCAATATCTGGGGTGAATGCATGCAATCTCTTTACAATTATTGTTATTTAAATTAATTTGTAACATGATCTTAGTTTTATTATATCAGGTATTGGAGGAAAAGACAAGTTAATATGCATTGTGTTCATGGTTAATATGACAGAACTCGAATTTCAAAGAAAACGTGAAAATGATTTGCAGTTTTAAGCGGCACTAAACAGTATGTGGAAGGAAATTGCACCGTGTTGTCATTAAATTTGTAACAAACATCATAATTTGCACAAGCAAATATATACTTACGTAAGGACGAAAGTAGTACAATATTTAATTCCGATATTAACTTCATCAAGGTCAAACAGTACAAAACATTCGAATGAAAAAATATGTTACATCTTATGACTGTTTGCATGTGTTCTTAAGACTATAATGACTGATGCTCATTAAAATAGCGAACAAAATAAATAGTTGGCCTCTGTTCAATATATATATATAAGTCATTCTTCTATTAACTAGATTTCTCCGGTGGCCAATAAAAGGTTCGATGTAATGGCTTGTAAGTAGTTGAATATTTGATAACATATTATACCGTATGAAGATCCAAAGACTTGAGGTGTTCGTCTTTGCCTGACATAATGAACAAAGTAAACTGTATATATTGTACAACCGTAGGGCACCCGTTAGAAAAACAAATCGCCAGATACATGAAGGAGTGTGCACTGACGCTTTATGGCGATCAGTTCTTGCTGAAAATGTTCATGAAAGACGATTCCATGTCGCTCTAAGGAGAATTAATTTTGCCAGGTATGTTTTATTAGACCCCAGTTACTCGTAAGCAGCGGCCATACAGAGTTTGCCAACTCAGAACAGCGCCGAGGGAGAGCACCGAACAGGTTGGTACAGCGCCATGGAAAGGTGTTAGGCAAGCCAAATGACCCTAACACACAGTGCGCTATGTAAACATCTTGCGACCACAGTGGGTTTTAAAACAAAAAATGCTTCATCCCGTTTGTAAAGAACGATATCTATAAGCACATTAAATCGCTACATATCCGCTTTCCTTATGTCGCAAATAAATGCACGGCAGTTTAGGCATTGAAAGGCATGGTTATCGGTATATAGCATGCGTTAATTAACACGAAATTCGGTTAGCACACGCAACTGCTATCCTGTATTTGTTTTATGTAATAAAGTGGTGACCCGATATGTTTCTGATAAGATATGTCAAGAAAATGATTTTGTTTGGCGTTTTATGTATTGACAAACCCTTTTTTCGCAGAAAAGGTGTTTATTACGTAAAATTACTGACGTCATTATTTTTATTTGATGAAGATGATGGAGTTGCAATCAGTACACATAACGAACAATTATGAATCATTGAGGAGTCTAGGTCACCCAAGAGATGTGCATACGTATCCGATTAATATGGGTCACGTGCTAGTGACGATCTGGTCACGTGTGTATGACGTAAATATGACGCCATTGTACAAGCATGACAGGTTTTGCTTAAACGACTAAGAGTGTATTCTTAAAATTATTCAACAATATTTAAAAAACATGTTCAAATTACAACACGCCTTCTTATAATAATGTAATAGCGGTGTTGCTGAATGGTTTATAAATATTCCAATGGATACAATGTGAAATAGGAAACATACGATAACAAAGTACATGTACACATAAACAGTTTTAAGAATACTACGAATCTAAAATTCATAGAAAGTCTGATTTCTTTTATAGTTCATTGACAATTTAAACCGGCGAGTTTGGTGCATACACCATCAAAATAAACGCTCCATTGCGATTCATTTACTTACGTTATGGACATTTTTCATCCTGTCATCATCATAGCTAGCCAATGAAATCCAGAACAAGTGTGTCATGCTTCAATATTGCGAGAAGGTTTTAATATGAATAAACAACGAATTACGAGGAAAACGGTATTTACTAGGAACCTTTGAGCGTTTTTTGCACTTTTCACATTCGTGCTGTTCAGTAATACTGGAAATAATAATGGAACACAATATCATCATTTGATAAATAAATATTGTTTGAGTACTCCATAGTCAGTTGATAAACTGCGCAGTAGATGTTGATGCTATTTTACGAGTGTTTGTGAATGGAAACAAGATAGAGACAAAAACTATTAGAACACCCACTGTTTAAAAAATGTAGCCATTTCGAAATAATTGCTACGACGGATGCCTATGCACTTGATATTTATGGTGATTTTTCTTCAACATTATGTTTAACAGACAACGCCATAATGTGCTGTTAAATTTACAACAGCTATGCAAAGAAGAGTTATGTTAACTGTCATTCATTTTGATAAAACATTTTCTTACACATCGGTGGGGTATTTAGAACAAAAGTTTCAAATAAAAATTATACAAATATCGGCGAGTTTCATCGCAAAGATACATACATGTATTTAATACCAAATAAGACTGATTCGTTTTTTATCTTAACCTTTAACCATAATCATAATAAGCTGTTTGTCCAATGACTAATCTAACAACACCGGAATAAATCTTAGTTTCATCCGTTCGTGACTTGATTGGAAAATATGGCTTTACAAAAATAAGCGATTATTAACAAATGTTTATTACTAATGTTTTTGTTTTTCCAACTTATTACATGGATGTGTATAACAACGTTGCAGGCTATTTTATAAGCACTAAAACTCACTAAAAGGTTAATACTATAGGAAACATGTCGTGTTAAATAAGTTTAAACATGTACACACCGATTATATAAATTGCTTCATATAGGTCCATAACATTTGAAGTATATCGAAAATACATTGCATTCTTGACAATTCATATACACTTACAGTGATTACCATACCTACGTTTTAATATAAATATTCATTAGTCTGTCATAGACATGTTTTCCCATTTAATACATAGATGATAGAGATGTGTATTACAAAGTTGTAGAACATTTAATAAGCCTTTAAAACACACTAAACGGTAATCACTGTGGGGAACATGTCGTTTGAAATAACTTTTGAAGTATTCACATGTGTACCACTTATATCAATTACATCATCTAAGTTTATACTAATTAACTACTTTCGAAAATACATTTAATTCTGTTATATTCATATGCACATAAAATGATAACTAGACCTACGTTTCAGTATATTTGTTAGTAAGCATGTCATAGATTAAGCTTGTTTAAATGCATGGTATACATGTATTATGGTTAAAACATACATTTAATTTTAAACACGCAATAAGATAGCGATACATAAGATTAATGGTTATCGAATACTAGTACTGTTAACTTCACATTAGTTCACTGAATATCCAAACATGTTTTCGATATATTAAGTTATGTGAACATATGTAATATGTAATATGATAATATAAGTATCTTTCATGTGTTCCTGGTGTGGATGGGAAAATCCATCCCGAGGGCGTAGTACAGCATAGGCGGTGACGAGGCTTGCCGAGTCACCGCCTTGCTGCACGAAGCCCGAGGAATGGATTTTCCCATCCACACCAGAAACACAAATCATGATAGATACTTTTTCTTGCATATTTTATTTCATTTAACTATATGGGGCCTAAAAGAATAAACAAACACCGCGACCTATTTCGTTATAGTACAACCAAAGCGTAGCGATATTTCATTCAACAACATCGTGACGTCACGGCTATGGACCAGTGTGTTTACTAAAATAAAGTGCTTTATTGTGATTTATTCGCATACATATGTGAATTTATTACAAATACTCATCAAAGACATCGAAAATGAAAAGGTAAGATGTGTTTTTCAAAAGAATTGAATTGATTTCGTTGTGTCCGGATTCTAGGTCGTCGTACTTGACGACGGGATTTTCCCACGGTCGATAGTTAAGAAACTTGCACTTAATTATGTCATATAGAATCTAGTTGAAATTGACAGCTGTCATTTACTTGAAGTGCTGTAAAATTACATGTTTAACTATTTTAATACTATCTTTACTGTTTACGATCAGAAATCAGCAAAATAAATGCATATTGTACAAAAGTAGTGCACGGGAAATCGTGATGTCATCGCACGCGACTCGTCTTACATGGGGGGTGTAAGATGACATTTTCCAGCACCGGAAGTTGATGCGGAAATCCTTGTCCCATATGCAAGAATACATTTTCCTAGTTGCAGAGTAGTGTTTGTCTTCAAATTATAACCAACGTCATTTTGTAAATCAATAAGTAATTCAACATAAGATTTTAAAATTCATATCATGTTTAGGAAGCTCAAAGCCTAGCACTGGTCAACAGTTTAATGGTCTTCTTTCTAATTACTTTATTTCACGACTATTTGTGAATGAAAACTGTTGGATGGAGAAAAAGCAGACACCCGAAGTTTGCTAGAAAAAAGCAAGACCCTAGGATGTTGGCAATAATTAATGACATTGCACTAAATTTTCGTAATGTTTACTGTTTAACCTAGGTTTAACTGACAATACCATGCCGTGCTAAACCAATTCAAAACAGCCATGCATTGAAAAAAAATATGTAAACTGTCATCGAAGATGAATTTGTTTTGAAACATTTGTAACGTCCGTACAACAGACTTAACTCATAAAATTAAGATCTGAGTTTCTCTCGTGCACATCAAAGCAAATGTGTCTAAGTGAGTTCAAGCAATGCACACCACAAGATTAAGTATTGGCATATAATCAGTTTAACGAAGTAAAAACTAGATAACAATTGATTTAAATGTAATATTTAAATGTATATGACAACATATCTGAAGATTTAATTTTCATTTAAAATTACATTAAAATGTTCATATTGTTAATGTCATACTAGTCTAGTTCTTTGCTGTTGTTTTTTTTTTAAATCAATAGGGCTGCATTGTTTATATGAGATGTTGCACTTATGTCTAATCTTTATGTTGTTTGAAGGTCTTTTGAAATGAATATTCATGCATAATTTAAATAAAACGTCTAGTCGTGTCTTTATTCTTTATTAGAAGATAGAAGATACATTTGGAGTAATCGCGTTGATGTTGATTTTTGTTCACCTCATTTGCACATTATCAGGTTATATACACATTTAAGGTCAGACCTTTGTAATGGATTCACATATTTGCAGCTAGGAAGATATTTTATAAACCTTTTTTAATGCATGCCATTTGCACAACTTTTCTCAGTTTTTGCTTTTTTAATTTGATAAACAAGATCGAAAATTTTCATTTAATTCATATTTAAGGGAGGTAATAAGGTGTAAAATTACTTGCCTTTAATTTAATTCAAGCAAATATAGGTAACTTGCATCTTAAAAAGATTTTTCTACGGTTAAAAATAAAAGCATAATATATATCACATTTTAATAAAAAAATCTTGTTTATCTTTTTGATAAAAAATACAAATGTGTATTCTTCATTGTCCATTACAAAGGTCTTACCTTAAGGTACAGTTGATACAACAATTATTGGAAACAGAATAACACTTTAAGGGTTATCTCTCATATGTCATTGATGTACAATGTTTCACTATGTTATTGCATACAAATTGAAACGCGATATGTGTTTTTGAAAAACAAATATTGCTGCTTGTTTGATTTTACGTGGGTTTCAGCGTTTAGACCACCAACCAGCGTTCCATGGTTCATCAGCACTACTCAGTTTACGCTGCAATCGACTGACTACTTCCGCAAACGAGCCAATTGTCGGGGAGAAATAAAAAACCAGACTTTGCCCAATGTCTTATAAAAATTGATCACAGACAAGGTTTAAAGTCTCCCGGCTGGGCTCGAACCCCTAAAGGTCGGTTTACGAGTCCGGTCATCTAACGAGTGAGCTAAACGGGTGACGTATCGATTGATACATATTCTAAAAGTCGTTTATTTCATATAAATGTATGAGATATTACTATTTAGTTATTTTGACACGTGGATTTTACATCCGCCCAATAAAACACTAGCGTTGCTAACCCAACTACCAGATTTGCTGATCGCTCATAATATAAAACAACATTTTACGGCAATCATACTCGTTATACCTTTGAAAAGAGTAATGTGATGAAAACGATGTCAGACTTTGTCTAGTCAACTAGTGTTTTAACTGGACTGGATATTTAAACAACATTACATAACGTTGTGTCAGAGGTAGTCTTTCAAAGCATGAATACACAGTTTTAAATATCGACATGGTCCCAATCATATAGAGAAGCAAGTCAAGAATATGTCTAAACTAATTACAAGACACAATCTAAACCTAAAACGAATGCGTCTCACCTGTTGATTAAGGTAGACTAGTTATTCGATTCATTCAATCAATCACATGCAATTATTCTCCTACGATAATGTTAATTATATTAATAAAAAGTCAACACTTTCAAGGAATACACTCAGATTAAACGTCCAAACGTTTTACGACAACGATTGTGTTTGTAGTACCAAGTAAAGTTTACAGGAATGTATTTTACCTAATTCTGTGTAATAATATGACTAATAATTACCTTTATCTATTTGGCTTTTCAACGCCTATTTAAATACCTATACGAAATTAATATTAAGTTAATACTAGTTTATACTTCGTGTATCATGAAGTACATTTATGATTCTCAGAAAGTTGGTAAATGGTTATGTTTTATAGACTTTCTGTGAATTATGTAAAACATACTCACACCTGCGACATTGTCAATTTTAATAGTAAATTGATGAAGTACACTTCATTTGTTTTGCTCCTTCTTTCACAGAAGCTTAACTATAATACTCTGCGCTTTAGAATTACTTAATATACATCACGCTGAGCATTGGTTTTATGGGTTTTGATCACGTTTCTCTGAACTAAAACGGCGCCACTCTCAGTTATTTTAAGTGGCTTGAGTCCATGTTAAGTCATAGTTAAACCTGTGATAATTGTAGGATTTTGTAATGCTAAATGTAAACTCAATCTTTAGGAAGCATACTTTTACATTATAAGACGAACGCATACAACTTTATTAACCTGATGTAGTTTAACTTTAACCTGCAATCCGACGAGTGACGTTAACCAAGAACGCTAGTCTTTTAGTACACACCTATTTGCAAATTCAAATACATAAATCGTGTTTATTACCCTGAAGTATGATAACGTTTAATCTTACTTTTCATTTGGATACTGGACGGTCTTGCAGGCAGTCAAAATATTAATATTAACTAAGAGCCTTCCAGTAATTACATTTGTCCACATGACATAAGGCAACATATGCCCCCTGTCTGGGGAATTTGTTAATGTTTCGTTTTTCTTTTATTATCGGTTATTATTTGTGACGTTTTTAATAAAAACAAAATTACAACGATGCCATTATTACAGCATTTACCTTAAGCAGAGAAGTTACATAACAAATTAATAATATATATGCCAACTGCGGCTACACTGTAAAACTCTAGTTTACAAAAGACTCAAAACACGTGTGGTGTTTGTCATATCGCATTCTATGTAATAATAATGTCTGATTAGGAATCAATTGAAGCTTCCAGCAGTCGGGAGCTGCCTAAGCTGTCTTAAAGACAACCCATTTCACCATGTTATGTAACTTTCCAACGCCATATACAACGTCGTCATCTTTATACCGTCATTTTAAGATTACAAAACGTTTATACATATTTATAGGTTTTAACTTAATAACCTGTATGTGTTTGAAACATGTTTCATTTTCATTTATATGTCACATTCGAATTGTTTTCCAGACCAATTAGTCATTTTAGGTTTTACCACATGGTTTTGTAATGTCCATAAACGGAAAGTCGTCATCCTTTTTAAAATACTGAAAGGGTGTGAACTACTTCATAATTGAATACGTTTGCATTTTCTTGGAAAAACACCTGAACTGCACTGAGAAAAAATGAAGTTATTATCTACGAAAGTCGAATTAAAGCAGCTGTCCTCCAGAATATACTAACAAAATCAGTAGTTACACAATTTTCAAAATATCTCTTCAAATATATATATAATAATTGTTAGAAAAAAAAACCTACATTTTTTCACTTTTTTGCTTTGAAAACAGACACTTCGCTTTTCTGCGATAGGGATATTCCTACTATACATAACGGCTACTGCGTTAGTAACGCAGTAGATTATGCAAAGAAAAACGATGTTTTACCAACTATTTGTCAACTGAATTAAGGGGTCAGTAATAGTAGATTTCTCCACTTAACATAACTTGACCAGTATTTACCGTTAATTTTGTTTTTCATTCTTTATTTTTTGAGCAAATGGAGGACAGCTGCTTTAAAACATGTGTAAGCAAGCAAAGACGTCTTCTCAGTAATTTTGTACACACATGTAAGTAGTCCTTTATACGATAATTTAAAAGTTCACCTATTTTGACAGTTACAAATAGCTTTGCAAACATCTGTAAAAGTGGTTATGGAAATACATTTAAAGAAACTAATTTGTGTATGTCAAATTAGTTATATAATTATTTGTTCTACCACGTTTTCACATATAAATTGTTATGTTGATTCAGATATAAGTAAATCATTTGCTTGAGAAACATTCATTTACATTAAAAAAATCTTCTGGTCAAAAGGTTTGACAGTTGGTATTGTCGTGAAGGTCATTCAAAGGATACGTACACTGAACAAATTAATGTCAATATATAAAACATTTAATCATTATAATGTTATATTTTTTATATGAACTATCTTTATGAGGTCGAAAAATATGGACATTTTTAACATAAAAATGTCATAAATATGACATATGTTTTAGTATAAGAGGTTGTTATAACCTAAGTGTCAGATGATTGCTGATTTATTTTAGATTGAGGTTAGACATTTGTTTGTTGTTCCTCAGAATAATGAAATGGATTCTAACATACACAGCAACGTTTAGATGAAGTGAAATGGCGATGTTAAAACGGCAAACGAGTGTGAACAAAAGCTTATCTTTAAAGACTAAAATGAAAAGGTGAAGTCAACTTAAGTTATAAGTCCTCACTTTAATCACTATCACACATTGACTTACAAGTTCTCATAGTGCGCTTGTAAAGCATCGCTTCATACGACATAAGACAACGATGTAAGGTTGCTATTGCCTTAATGATGTTAACGGCATTATGTTGGCATTAGTAGTACTGTCTAACCTCTGTAGAGCAACACCACGCGGCTACATAAATGTTGGTTGCTCTAGAGAGGTGTTGTTCCTCGGAGGTAATTTTCAATGGTCACTGTGTCGCGCGGGGGAAATATTTATGCCGGTCGACAGAGGTAGCCGCTCGTTAGAGGTGCCGCTCTAGGAGGTTAGACAGTATTTATTTGCACACGATATTTTGTTTATGATTGAATACTTTTAATACAATTTGCAAATAACATACTAATGCAATCATAAGACGAAGTGGCAGATGTTGGTAAAAATTATTTGTTAAACCTTAACAACCAAAGAAGTTAAAAGCCAGTCCGTGTTTCGAAACAAATTTATAACTGTATTGCGGGCTAAGTTTAATTGAAGCCATTCATGAATGAAAATAAAAAACCCATTCTAATAATGCCCCATAGCGCATGAGCGGAACTCTATTTGCAAGTGTTAATATCATAACAATAATACATTCCGTGTTTCCAAAGGACCAGAAAAGGTTAACTACACAATATATCCGAGACAAAACTATAAATACAATAATTATCAACTCTCACGTCACATTGTTCCTTTCATTGGTGAGTTTCGTGACCAACCGCTTTAAATTAATAACTGAATGCACATAGGGGGACGTTGGAGTGTGCTAAGTTAATTAGACATTATTGACGTCTCAGTAGAAGAAAACAAGGCTATGTAAACAAAACATTTGCATAGTGATACATAAGCATTTTATGTTATTGCCAATCGTCGGTATATATTGAATCTTTCAAGGCAAAATAACAATGCATCAGTCTATACAACAATGTAGTAACTTGATTTGGCATTAATTTGCTATAATTGCTTTGTTGCTTGTTTAATAAATTGCATTTAATAAAAATAATAGTGCATTTTATTCCTGCACAATAACGTAAATATGTGTCTTTTTTAATTTTAAACGGTGCATATGCATGTAGACAAGTGCATTTTATTATCGCTCATCCAACAAACACATGTAAATGAGTTTCACACTCATCTAAAGAATAAACATCATTTAACTCGACTCGGTGATATGTCTGTGTTTGTGTTAAATGCAATGCATTGCATTCGATTTGTTTAAATTTAGTTCATTAACAATTCATGAGCAAAAGACGTACATTCTGAGTGCATGGTTCCCATAAACTTGACTTGTCCACATTGTTTACAACATTTCTTCTTTGAACATCTCTTCCATTTATTTTATTGAAGCTGTTCATCAGTGGTAATGAATGATGCCACACCACTGACGCCCCCTAGCGCATGAGCAGAACTCCATTTTAATATTAGTTGATCTGTTTGGCTTTTGGTGTTGCCGTATCATTGCAAAATACATGATGCAACAAAATCATGTCATACATGATATAGTCAAATGTTTTCAGCACATGCACATGCGTATATTGACTAAATTTTCTCCACCGACTCATCAGTTTTAGGCATAATATGGGAAAATTCTACAATCACATGGCGTAAGTGTCACATTCTTTATCTGGACCATTAAACCGAAAGTAACTAAAACTTCAAAGATTGGGTTTGGGAACAATGATTTAAACCAATACTCAAAGGTATTCAGCATATTAAAGCGACCGCATGTCTTCCATTTGATTGTCACGCGATACTAATTGTAACATTGTTACTAAAACAACATATGCGATAGCGGCACGCCGAAAATTGGATAGCTGATATATTAACAGTTCATAACACCTTAAATTTCATTATTTAGTCATTGCTAGTTGTATGGAGTATCAAACTACGTGACAGTATTTACATATCATTAACTTCTTCAATGTTAGCTGGTATATTACACAGTGTATTCGTATTGCATTTCACATCTCTTTGGAGTAAAAACAATCATAACTCCAATTGTTTGTTAAAAACGTAACCAGGTGGAAAACATTGCTACAATGGATGAATGTGCACACAGTTTTTTGAATGAATGTTATGCTACATTTTTAACAGTCAGCACCATGCTGTGCTGTGAAAATCATTTAAAACAACTGTGCAAAGATGAGTTATATTAGCTGTCATTTGTAAATTCTTTTTCTGAAACATTATTTACCACAGTTACATTGTATTTAAAACAGAATTTCCAAAGATACAAAGCTCGGCAATTTTTACGTGAAAAAAACGTAGCGAAAATACATATATGACATCAAATCAGACGAAATCGTTTTCATCTAAGCAGTGTACCATAATATAATAAGCCATTGTTTCACTGACTAATCAACCAACGCCGAACAAATCTAAGTCTCTTCCGTTCATGACATGGTTGGAAAATATGACTATTCACAGATATAAGATTAATAAAACCATTTAAAACCATTGTTTAACATTGATTTCATTTTTTTCCTTTTAAATATATAGATGTGTATAACAAACTTGCTGAATATTTAATAAGCATTTAAATCACAATAAACAGTAATAACTAGACGGAACATGGATTTTGAAATAACTTTTAAACTACAAACATATGTACCAATTATATAAATGGCCTCATCTAGGTTCATAACATTTGAAGTTATGTCGGAAATACATTTCATTTTGTGTTCTCCTGATGCTCATAAAATTATAAACAGACATACCTTTTAATATATGTGTTAATTAACATGTCATAGATTTAGCTTGTTAAAATGCTTGGTATGTATGGTTAAAATAAAAAAAACTGATGAAAGGGAAAGCCCTCAGGAAGCATAGCCTGCACGAGAAAACAGCAGCCTCGGTTTTATTGAAGCTGTTCATCAGTAGTAATGAATGATGCCACACCACTAACGCCCCCTAGCGCATGAGCAGAACTCCATTTTCAAATGTAAACAACATACATGTACACTCCATGATACATTTAATTTCATAGTGATGCGCATCTTAAATGGAGACGAAGCCCAAACCGAATTGTAAAAATTGAAAATGCACTATGATAAACAACTGATTAGAATCATAAGTACAGCAGCTGAACCATAGACGTAAACAGGATTTATTACCAAAGAACTCTTATAATTTTACATAATTTCTGTGTTTATACAAAACCTGGTTTAAAATTTATTTAGTTATGTTAGCATACTGGTACTGTATTGTACAACCTAATACGAGTTAACTGTTAGGAAAATAAATGTTCGCCAGATACGAAAGTAAATGCTTTTGCACTGGTATTTTATGGCGATATATTCTCACTGAAAGAGATAAACAGACGACGTCATGCCGTTTACATGGTGTACAAACAACCAGGTATGTCATATAAAACCGAGCCGGTGCTTTCACGTCGTCCATTAAAACAGCCAAACGGCCAAGTGCACAACTTGCAATAATGTTACCGCTGAGAACAGGTTAAGCCATGACAAACGCCATGCATAAAAAGCCCGCGGAGGGATCGCCAAACCGCCAAGCAATGGCAAAACAAATCGCCACAGACGGCCGATTCTAAATTTCGTTGAAAATATAACAGGCATACAATGTATATTGATAAGCAAACTTTTAGTTAAGGATATACTTATTTTATAAAGCACAAGCACATGGTTAAAGACAGTAACAGTTCTTTTTAAATGAACTTCATTACGCACTACGGTATTAATTACGCCTTAAGTTTAGTTGAGTTTAGAATCTCATAAAATATTCAGACGCCTATTAAATGTAATTTAGGTAGTTCTGTATTAAAAAGCAACACATGTTTCAATGGTACTAAATATATACAACAGTTGCAAAACAACGACACGAATGATTAAGTAATAATGGTGTACTGCAGAAATCCGAGTTTCAGTTTAATGCAATATATTTGAGTTATGATTGTTAAGTGACAACCTGACATAGTAAATACAACAGAAAAATGCACTTCCTGTTTGTGACGAAACTTATCGCACGAATAAAAGATAAGTAGAGAAAGGGAAGAACATTAAAGTTTTGCGGAAACATGTACTTCAAAGCATATAGTGAGTGATATTTACAAAGTGTGACATTCCGTTACCAGGCGCAACTTTTCCTGCATCAGATTAATGTAACAAAAGGGTAACCGGATCGGTTTCTGATAAAGTTCTCCAGGGAAATGTCCTTTGATTGACGTTTTATGTATAGAGCAACCTTTAATTTCAAAGAAACACGATTTAAAAAGTGCATTGTGTAATTGATACTGACATCCTTAAATTACTTTTATGATGCAACAGACGGAAACGCACTTTATGGACATATCAAATAAGCAATAATAAAGTTGATAATAAATACCTTTACGTGTTTTCACATTTAATCTGTAACAAAACATCGACACTCGTAATAACTGTATTAAATGTTGTTTTAGCAAAAATATAACAGATTTATTTCTTCGTTTGTTGACGATTTAAAGCGGTAGGGAAAAGATGCGTAGAACATCCAGCCAAACGGTTAATCTTTGTTCATTTATTAAAACATATTTGTGATAAAGCAGGTGATCAAAGCAATTGTACTTTGCAGGTTAAACCAAGAAAGCTTTTCATGGCACCAAAACGTTGTCTTAATGGAAACCACACGACACCCACTTTAGTAGACTGCGTATTTAACAAACCACATACGGTAATATTTATTTTTGTGTTCGTATCATTATGCACAAATAATAAATAACGAAATAAAAACAAGTTTATAAACATAATGGGTAGCTCTGAATGTGCATTTCGCAACATATATTGTTCACTGAAAACAATAAGTGATAAAACGTATTTAAGTCCATGTCATACATCGTTTAGTAAGCTTTAAGGTAAAGCAATAAATGGTGTTCTGCTTAATTACTTTATTGCACGACATATTTCTGAATGAAAACGGTTGGATAGAAAATAGCCAGAACACCCGCCGTGAGATACAAAAAGGCAAGTCCGTTAAATGGTGGCAATAATGGATGCTAAAAGTTCATGTTATATTTTGTTTATGAATCTCCAAGGTCGAGACATGTGACAGAAACAGCAAGACTGTACATTGTTTACAAACGTGAATGTAATTGCAACACAAAATCGTGGCTATGACTATTCAACCTATGTTTTACAGACAACATCATGCCATGTTGAACAAATCTTTTAACAGCCACGCATTGAAGAAATATGTTAACTTTTATCCATGAAATATTTGTTTAGAAACAGTTTTTACTTCAGTGCAACAGACTTTACTCATATACCTGTAACATAAATTGGGTTTTCCTCGTGCACATCAAAACAGTTGTCTAAATGCAATGCAATGCACACAACATAAGCTATTGGTACAGAATATTTTTTTAACCTAAAAGAATAAATTGTATTTTGATTCTTAACATATTAAAATGTGTATGGCAACATTTTAAAACTACGTATTGATTAAAATCACACTTAACTATTTATGTTACTGATTCCGAGATGCATGAAGTAAACTTTGAAATGCATCTGCCTGCATTATTCACATAAGATGTTACACTAACGTCTAGTTTCCATGTTGTTTGAAGTACTTTTAAAATGGATATGTATGCATAGTTTTCATCAAAAATATAATATTCATTACTTGTACTTTAGTCAGGGAAAGGAGATACTTTTGGTATAGTCGGGTTTATGTTTTTATAGTTTATTTATTTGCCACATGTCTGGTAATAGAACATTTCACATATATTGGTAAAAACATTATTGGAACAGAAAAGAACATAAATAATGATTTTATTTTAATATATGATATTGAATAAAAAAAAACATGTACAATGTAAATAACATGCACATATACACGAGTCGTGTTTTTTTGAAAACGCCGGTTTTCAACCATGACTGGTTTATATCACAGTGTTCTTTTTACTAACCAGCGTTCCAAGTTAATCCCTAGATCGTGCTTAATTCTTTACTCCACAAGCGACGGACATCTTACTCACAAATGCCAATTGTGAGGGACAACTAAAACAGACTAAGCTCATCTAGTATCAATCATCACTGACAACGTTTACCGCCCCTGCTGGGAGTCGATACATGTACGCTGACTCTTGTATTACTAGTGCACTACCAACTGAGCTAAACATAAGCAATCCCGATAAAGTCAAAGGGCAGGTGGGTGTCAAATTTCCTTTTACTAACTTTATAAAAGGTAAATGTTAGGCTACAAATTAAAGTACATTCTAATAGAAAGGAAAATAGACCAAGTTCTGTATAATGCCGTTAAATCAACTTGTAAAATAATTTTTAACGTTTGTAAATTAGTAAACTTGTTTGAAAGTTTTAAATATCGTCATGGCGCCATCATATAACGAAGCACGTCTGGAGTATGTCTTAACTGATTTTTAAATTCAATCAAAATCTAGGTAGAAAACAAATGCGTTACACCTGCTGCTTTAGGCGGTTTTAATTTCTATCAGACACGTGGAATCATACTTCTGCGATCAGTTTAATTTTAATTACATGAAATCACATCCAATAAGTAAACTACAATGTAATACATGCATTAAACGTGAACATGTATTGCACTAACGTTTTTCTTTGTAGTTTAATTAACATGTATGCATTCCACCTACGCCTTTGTTTATATAATTTTAACAGTTAAATATGTTTCTTTCCAAGGCTTATTTTTTGTATGAAGTACATGTATTCATTAAAGGACATTTGTTTTTATATTTGAGTGTAAAAAGCACTTCATAATTATACTATACAATACAACTATGATTCTCAGAAAATTTGCAAATGGTTATGTTTTATGGACCTAATGTGAATTATGCAACAAATACTCACACCTGTGACATTGTCAGGTTTTGTAGTAAATAAAAGTATATGTACACCACAGTTGTTGAACCTTAGTTTCCCAGAAACACCATCTCAATATTTTTTAAACCTTACTCATAAAGCATGCTGTGTCTTGGTTTCATTGTTTTGGCAATGCTTTTATTAACTAGCACTGCGCTATTATCAATGCTCAATGCCATGTTAAGTCCAAATAAAACATGTGATAAGTATAGGATTTTGAGGAAAATGGAAAGTCCTAAGGAAACATTAGTCGACATGGGGATATAGCAGTCTCGGTATTATTGAAGATGTTCATCAATGGTAAAAAGAACTCAATGGAGGAAACTCAGTCGTACATTTAACGCTACACGCATAAAATATCAAATACCTTTCTTTAATTACCTAAACTCAAGAGGCTAAAGAATGTCATAAATTAAAAACCTAGATTTTATTAGTACACAAATATTTTCATATTGTTTATTACATTGAGCATGATTCCAATTAGTTCTTACCGACCAAACTATATCATGACGTGTATGCTTTTAGCACAATTTCATTTGCAAAAATTAAAATACTCTTTTTTAATATATTAGGTCATTAACTATCTTGAATGAATTTACTGTATTTTTAAATTTCTGCACCTTTAAGCAAGTACATTTGCCCTTTTGACAAAAGCATGAAACAAGTCAAGAAAAAAGAATAAATACCTATGTCAACTGCGGCTACAATTTATGATTCCAGTTTCCAAAAAGGATCGTTACAGATATGACGTTTGCCATATAGCAAATTATGTAATAATAATGCTGTATAAGCTGTCTAAGCCGTCTTAAAGGCAACGAAAACATATATCATAAAAATGTTGTATCTTATTCAAACTGAAAAATTATACAACACCGTCTTCTTGAAGTGACATACGGGTATATGAGATACTTAGATTGTTTCCCCAGACCAATTAGTCAGTTTATGTTATATCACAATGCCTTGCATAATTCGTTATAGGAGACAAACCGTCCTTCTTTTATGAAAATAGTGTGTGAACATTACATTGAATTAATTGCGAATTGTTTATGAAATCCCTGATAAGATAAAATTTGCTCAAATAATGATTTAATTGCGACGGTGCAGTAATTGTCTACGAGCATAAAATAAAAATTAAAATATTGTCTAGATGCAGGCATATGTACATGCAATGTCTTATTTTACGGACATCTTCCAATCAAGTTGTAAGCGAATGTAGGTTGCGTGTTGCGTAGGAACGACAGCTAAGTATACGGCGGCTGTGCTTGTCTTCAAAAGTTATACATGTATCAGAATAAACCAACAAAACACAAATACATTTTAAAGTTTTTAATTCCAACGTTTCGTTGTTAGCCTTTTTAGGGAATATAGTAGATCTAAACAATAATAAAACAACGGACGTTACGTCAAACTACGTAACGTAAAAATAAAATAAAATATAATACTATAATGTTTGTAACGTTTCTTCCTTAGATTTTTTGTGTTTTACGGACACCAGTCAGTTGAATTAATATGAGAACAGTCCCTAGAAAGCATAGTCTGCAGGGATAATTAGCAGCCTCGGTTTTATTGAAGCTGGTCATCAACGGTTATGAAATTTACCACACCATTGTCGCCCAAGCGCATAAGCGGAAATCTATTTCAAACGTTTAAAACACACAATGGCTCACATTGGAAAATATACCAATGTGTGTATATATGTGTCAGCGTCTGAGATTTTGGGTCCAATTGACGAAATGACGTCACTCAGTAAAATGACGTCAAAATAACACATCTTATTACATACCTTACTATAAATAGTAACAAATTTACGTTGAATAAAAACGAATACGGGTTTTCACATGCCGGGCATATAAAAATGGTGTGCCAAATACGGGGTTTCTACTTCCGGGAGGGCCAATACGGCCGTATTGGCACACGATCGAATTCACGCGCCGATGTTAACGACTGTTTATAAGCAGTTCACAT
>Ga0224511_10000043_pt1 | contig 40965 bp, 79 predicted proteins | sample SF_May12_sed_USG_2_FD_169988 | JGI IMG/M metagenome (GOLD analysis project Ga0224511, IMG submission 169988) | Sediment microbial communities from San Francisco Bay, California, United States - SF_May12_sed_USGS_8_1 | ecosystem: Environmental > Aquatic > Marine > Sediment | place: USA...
TTCAGTCTTTCCAACTTCTTCTTCAACCGTCTCGTCAACCGTTTCTTCTTCTATTGTGTCACCGCTATTAAAAAGGTCTGCGGCAATACTTTCCTGTGCTTCGTTCATGTCGAATTCGCTGTCAGCGTCATCCATTTGATATTCCTCTTGTGTACTCTAAGTCAACTCCTGTGGAGAGTTCCCGTTCTAACATTTCCTTCTTTTTAGAAGGCATAGATTCAAAAATAGAGTCAACGGTTTGATCGAGCTGTTTGTCTAACTTTAACTCCTCTTCTCGTTGGCGCTTTTTGAAATCATTCTTTAAAGAAGGTTCATAATCTACGCAGCCACTACGCTTCATGTCTTCCTTACGTTGTTTTTTTGAAGATATGTACTCACCTGTTGCTGGAGAGACATAGGAATCCCAACTTGCAATATCTGGGGAAATCATAGTTGGGACAGTTCTTCGTTTAGCAAGAACGCCGCATTCGCACATTTGGGGGTCGTTGTATTGAGAAACAGGGAGTATTTTGTCAAAACGATGCCCTTTTTCACATACGAATACATATACAGGCATCAGGAAACCTTTTTGTAGGTTTGTTCGATGCGTGAGATGGACTTATCGACCAAAGATTGTAGTTTTTGCTGCTCTTTTTGCATAATAGATTCAATTTCGGTCACAATAGTTGTCTTTTCCATCTCATCCTTCATTTTCATAAGGTCTTCTCGGTGTTTTTGTTCAAGCTTTGCCATTTCCCGTTCAAATTTGAGTTGTTGTTTTTCCACTTCCAGTTTTTGCTCTTCCTGACGAATTTTTTCCTGCTCTTTCTGGATTTGTTGCTGCCCTTGTTCGATTTGTTTTTGTTGCTGTTGGATCTGCTGTTGAATTTGAGGGGGAATTTGAGGCTGCTGCTGTTTCATTGACTTTAATTCGTCTTCAACCTCCCTTCCGAATCTAAAGCGTTTCATCACTGCTAAAATAATGGATTTTTTCGCCTCAAACGGTATATCCGGGGAGTTTGAAAGCCCAGCCATGACCTGGCCTAACGCATTCATAAACTCGCCTACCATTTGTTTATCTTCGGTAGCCTCTACATCAAGAGTAGAGTTGGTCTCAATGTCTAACCGATAGCTTCTTTGAAAGTCGTCCTGCAAAACATCGATAATTTCCGCCCATGATGGGCTTTGTGCGGCCTGAACAAGCTCTTGAGGCGGCTCAAATGGCTCCGGCTGCATTCCCTGTTGTTGTGCGGTCATCACTTGCTGTTGATGCTGCTCTTGCATGGCTTTTAGCTGACCTTGCGCCTTTTCCTTTTCCTTTTTTGTCGGATAGGGGAGCATGGTCATTTTCTTCCATGTCTCTTCAGAGAACTTTGTAGAAGCAACCTCTAACATTAACTTCATAACATCTAACGCATAGCGTTGGACTTCTTTTTGAAGTCTTTTTAACCGCATTGTCCCCCATGATTCCTTGATTTTCTGGGCTCCAAGGGTTTCAGAAGCAACGCTTTGACCTCTAACAATATCGGATATGCCGGTGATTTCGTAAATAACGGATTTACATGACTCACGTGCCTGATAGAGCTGCTGGAGGACGATGATTAATTTATCGACCGGCCAGAACCAGATGGATTTATCCAGCCCTCCATCCATCAGAGATCCGGTATCGTCGGTAGGCACGAAGGCATTGTCTGCTTCTGCAAACATGTTCTCCAGTTCTTCACCAAGGTTTCCTGCGTAAATTCCCCTGGCTTTGATCGCGTCTACCATTTTGTTGATCCGACCCTGGATTTTATTAAGTTCTTCGGCCTGATTCTCGTATAAGGTATAGAGGGCAGTTGGTACGAGATCTGACGGCTTCTTAACAAACTGGACTGGTTTTGGGCAGTTGAAAAAACCTGTTAGACTTAAAGGGTCTTCATCTTCCTTCAATACCCCTTCTTTATACTGAGGGGAGATATACTTGATAGTGCGGTCTTTTTTTACCCATATTTGATAAATAAGGGCTGTTTTTTTCTTCCCTTTCTTTTCTTCCCTTTTTTCGTCCTCCTCCTCTTCGCCCTCCATAAAGACAAGGTCTCCTACCTTCTCAGGGAAAAGGTCTTTACACTCGTCCTCGTCAAGGTATTCTTCATAGGCTACCCACGGGACACGAGACCATTTCTTTGCGTAACCGTAGTAAACCCGCTTCCAGTCTCTTACGTCTGGACAGACGGTTTCCCATGTAACGTCATCGTCTGATTCATACTTAACAGAACAGTTCCCTCTTCCTGGAAGGAGGCCGTCTAAAGTAACGTCTTCCATTGCATCCGAGAAAGAGTCGTATTCGTCAATATCCGTATCTAAAAGGTACTCTAGACAGCGTGTACCGGCCTCTGCCGCGATCTTGCCTAAAGGGTCGTCATCTTTAAACCGTCTAGTTATGACGGGTTTTGGGAGGTCTGAGAAAAGCGCAGGAAGGAGGGTTTCGGTGTTCGAGTAGAGGATGTTAAAAGGCGTCTTTTCTCCTTGATACGTTTTGAGAATCTTATCCCCATTCTTACGAAAGTCTTTCTCCCTCTTTTTTGCTTCTTTTATCTCATCTAACCAGTAACGGACTTCATCCATAGCGTTCTCTTCGTTTCTTCTTTAGGTGGGCTTTCTTTAGATCGCCGAAACTGACGTTAACGACGTTTCCAGCGGAGAATTTCTCATTTTGACTCATTGGCGTAGACTGAGGAACGCTTTGCCTCCATGAGAGAGACAGGTATCTAAAAGCATCTGCCGGATGAGAATGCTCATCATGGACCGGCTCATCAGAAAACTTCCTAGCCGCTTCGTCGTATTTTCGATGGTAAGACTTTAAATGCTCAAGACCAATACCGCATTTCTCGCTATCAAAAAAACACCTTGGGAAGGTAGCTCTAGCCGCCTGAATGCCTTTATCTCGACCCATATTGGGAACAAGAGCAAATTGCCCTACATCTTCCGCTATAAGCTGCTGAAGGATTGACTTACCCCCCATACCCAGCCTTTTTGGTTTCGCGTCGTGAGGAAGCCAATGAGTCTTATAGGTGTATTTTTTATCCCTTAATACTTGGGCGTAAAAAGGGATTTCTTTGAAATTATCCTGATAAAAGTCAATAATTCTTAATTCGTTTGCAATAATCTGGTAAAACCAGATAGATGTTGCGTCATCTCTACCTAAATCCCATGCGGTAAATACGGGATAGGTATTATCATAAGGGACGCTGGTGACTTGGCCTCTTTGAACGATTTTTGCAATGTCTTCGCCCCAGACAGACCCAGGAATAGCCGCCTCAAAAGAGCAATAGTATTCCTGTAGCCAGATGGCTTTACCAAAGACCTCTCCATGCTGAGCCTGAAGCCTTTTCAGCTCACCCAAAAGCTGTTCTTGAGTAAAAACCCCTGTTTGGTCTACGGTGAGGATTTCACCAAACCAGTCTTTTTCTGAAATGGCGTCATCAACAATAGCTTTAAAATGATTCTTGCCTCTGGGGGTGCCATTGAAAATGGCCCATCCGTTGTTTTCTAAAAGAATGGGGCTTAGAAAACCCCATGAGTTGGGATTCGATAGAGAGTACTCAGAGTAAGTTATTCCGTATGGAGTTGACCCTACCAATGCGTTATAATTATCAGACCCCATTAATTGGAAAGTAGACCCATTTATGGTCTCAATCTTCATTTCCTGGTTTAGCTTATTCTTTATAATCTCAGACGGGAATGCCTCGTCAATCCTCTTCACCCCTGTATGGGGATTGACCGCATCCCACACCGCCTTCCGGCACTGGTTGTACTCAGGAAGCATGTACCAGTAGTTCCCAACATGCTCAAATAACGCGCAAGCATTATGGTTCAACATTACCGCGTCTTTCCCAGAGCGACGATGCCAACAGGCTACCGCTCTCTTGCCTCCGTCCCCTAAGTAGTTCCAGAGAGGCTTCTGATAGTCACGGGGAGACCAATTGTTTGGAAGGGAGATATTCAAGAGTTAAATCCCCGTCCTTTGGGAGCCAATAAAAATGAGTGGCGTTTTGTTCAATATAATCCGCCAATTTAGAGGAATACCAAAACCATTCTCCATGGGTTCTATATAAATCAAAAATGCCATGAATTTCTTTTTCTCTTTTTGAGCTGCCAGAATGGGTAGCAAGGATTATCAATTTTACCGGGCAACCAATTTGAAAAGCCGCCAATCGACTCTCGGCAGAGTATCGAGTATACCCTATCTTTATCGGCCCACCATCCTTAGCCTGAATATAGTAAATCATGGCCGCACCCGGTTGTATTCAACCAGAAGCTCTAAATACGCTATGGCGTACTGAGGAGCGACTCCATTCCATTTCGAGACAGCATTGGGGGTTATTCCTAATCTTCGGGAAAGTTCGGCTTTGGTGATTCCGGCCCGTTTAAGTAGTAAATCTAGCATACATCCTCCGAGAGAGTTACATCAACAGTGGATATAGTTGCATATTGCTACTACTTAATCAAGTTATGGCTTGAGATTATTCCTTAAAATCGTGTGAGGTGTGAATGTGGCATATGACACCCATCCATCATCACCCCCGCCTGCCGACAACCACCCCCCCCTAACTACCTCACTAGACGCTCTCAGACCTCGCTAGAAGCCCTTATTAGGCGCTAACTCTTTGAAGTAATGGGGTAGGTAGGGGTAGATGGAGATCGTGGTTTAGAGAGCGTTACAGGCAGCTCTGGCTCTGAATGGACATGCTTAGCATGTCTCCGCCATACTTGCGTCGCACCTTCCAGAGCAGGTTAGTCATTATCAATTGTGAGCTTGTTGTCATTGACTTCTATCTCTGTACTACCACGATTAATGGTGACATTGACGCTAACTCCTTGTTTATCTTGGGAATCTGTCCACCTGGAGCGTTGCCTATTCATGAGCCAGAACTGAATTGCTTTGGTGTCTGCTTTCATAGAATCACCATCTCCTGTGGCTTTCTTGTACAAACTAGTGACAACTTCAGTGTCTGCTAACTCTTTACCTTGATAAACGGACTCCATTAATTCTGGGTAAGTTTGTTTCCATAAATTAAATGTGGATACAGCAATGCCTAGTGTCTTGCATATCTCTTTATCTGTCATACCTAGTAAGCATAGTCCTTTGACCCTTTCCGGGATATCGGGAGTATATAGTGTGGGCCTTCCAGCGCCTTCAGTTAGTGCTTGTCCCATGGTTCACCTGTATTAGTTTCTTTTATCCTCGTCATTAAATCTTTTCATTGGATATTTATCTAGTTGTGCCCGATAATTCATTTAACGAAACGGAGGAAATATTTATGAATTGCTATCGTGTTTATTTCGCTTTCGGTGACGATCAAGAAACTGACTGTCGTTGCAAGCTTGTCGATGCCGAATCAGTGCAAGATGCCGTTAATCAGGTTGCGTCTAGCCTTGCCGATAACCCAGAAGGTTTCATTATTGGTAATATTGAATGTTTATCTAGTTAGGGACAATACTTTAGTTAACCAAGGAGATATTAAAATGATTAAATTTGCTGACAAAGTGCACACTCCAAAACAAAGGGCTCAGGCTGATATATTAGCGTCCCTTGGGTCTGCTTGGGCGTCTGTCGAGAATGATGACGATATGACAGACAGGGAGAAAGCGCTTGTTCTTGAGCAGCTTGACAAGCAGATGTCACGCATTGAAAAGATGTTCGGTTACGTTCCCGGCTCTTGGATGCGCGGATATTAATACTTAACCAAGGAGGTAATTATGCAAGCACACAACTTATCTAATAATGATTATCTGGAGTTTGATCCCGGCACTACCCCTGAATATGCGGTCGCTTATGGTTATTTCGCAAGCAATAACATGACTTCGCAATTCTTTGCAATGAACCAAGATGGTGACACATCATGGAAAAGCAAGTTGATTTATGGCGAAAAATCAGTCTCTATGGGTGATTGGGCCGCTATTATTTAGCCTATCCACTGTAGCGCCTTGCGGGGCGTTATAGGGAAAAAGTTAATACTTAACTAAAGGGGATATATTATGAAAATCACCAATACATACAAAGGATATACAGGGGCTGAATTACTGGCTATGACTCACGACGACAACCCAATGGTCGATGTTGACGGGACTATATTACAGGTTCTGCCCGGCACCCTCCCTTTTGTTAATCGCTGGGAGATTAGCTCGGTTGACGACGCTACCCATGTCAGCGTTAAAAGCCGATTTGACACTGTCATTGTCCGCATATAACTATATAGGGGTATTTATTATGGATATTAAAACAAATATGCAACATATGGACAGGTACGACGCAAAAAAAATATCTGTCGCGGAAAGTATTAAAAGCTCTCATAAATTAAGTATTGCCAGTCAAGTTAAAGGCAATATTAATTATATACTCAACCGGCCATCCCAAGTCAAAAAGGATACTATTTTATAATCAATCTATACCCATTCTATGAGTGGGTATATGTGGATTCCCATAGACCTATTAACTAACTAAAGGATATATGATTATGAATAAAAGAACTATCAAACGCTTATGGCTGATGTGGAAAAAAAGTCAGGATTCAACCATATTTTATATTGTTAGTCTTGAGCTTATCCAGTATCAAAAAAATCAATAAAATGTATCAATTTTACCCAATTATGATACACAAGATTATTTGTCTATCTAAAGGAGATATGATTATGAAAAATAGGTATTTATTTGTTTTCCTTGTTCGCGAAAATGGCGAATTGCTAGAAAAATATCACGAAACTAAAGAATTATTAAGTAAAACCATTGCAAGTAACCAAGGGAAACAAATCGCCAAAAATAATGGCTGGAGACTATTCTCTGTCAGGCCCGTTATTTAGCGTATCACTTTTGCTTAAATATGATACACAAGATTATTTGTCTATCACTTTAATCTATTAACCTATGGAGGGTTATATAATGAATACACTAAACTTAATGTCTAAATTTGTTGCTCAGCGTCCCGGCCTGTCTTTTGCCGACTATGGGGATTCTAAATACTATAATCAGGACTATCGCAAAATCTTACAGGCTAAGCATGACTTTGAGCGTATGTCGCGTCATATTGTTATGACTACAAGTATTATCGATGCAGACCTTGTAAAGGCCTCTCAGAGCGCATTTAGTGGTCGTTTAACCATTAGCGGGGACACTATCGAGTATTGCGCTGGGCAGTATTTCCCTACTGAATACCGTGCCGCTGCCTGTGCGGTCTTGGCTTATGCTCTCTGGCAGTATTGGCGGTCTTGCGGGCATCAGACCTATGAAGATATCCAGAAAAAGGCTCGTCAAGCCCTTGGTCGTGGCCTCGCTTCACGCTGGTTTAGTTGATGTATACCTCAGTTAAACAAATAAGACATGCTTTCTGGCTTTCCAGAGAGTGGAAAGGGTTCGTACATTGGGACTTCCATGATTATTCTTCCGAGATTGTGGGAGCCTTTCATTCTTTCCTTGGCAATCCGCCAGGGATTATTGTTAAACATATAACCTTATAGGTGGTTTATGAATACAGACTCAATGATTGTCTTATGCTTAACAATTATGTTTATTTTAACCATTGGCGAACCTGATTTGCTAGATGCCATAATTAAACTGGTAATAAATGACTGACTTAGACATCACACACTATGCAATATCCCACATTAAGGTATGGGGATTCTATGCAGCCTGTCGATATTGTTTTAATCGAGGTATACGGGCTGAGTTTTTAATTAGTACGATGAGGACTATAAAATGAAATATTTTTTTCTTATTCTTGCTGCCGTCAATGCTTGTTTTTTTGCGTACAACCCCGAGTGGTGGTGGAATATTGCAGCGGCGATTGCTTGCTTTGGCGTTGCTTTAGATGACTAAACGTGACGCTATCCGAGAATTTAAGGAAACAGGGCTTTCAAAAGATGAATGGTCCCGGTTTACTTATAACCTGGCCCTATGTCGTTGGATTACTTGGGATCAATATGCCCACTGGAGAAATATATAATGTTTTGTAAACATAAATGGTCTGTACTATCTGAGACCTATACTAAATCAGCCTTTGACCAGATAACTAGATTGAAATCAATGAAGCTCGAGAATAATGAGATTTTTGCCCGAAAGTTCATCCAAATCATTCAATGTAATAAATGTGGCGCTATTAAGCGCTTTGTCGAGCAATTATGAACAAACAAGCGCAATTAAGAGCTATATTAGCCGAGATCCAGACCTCCCGTGGCTTATCTTGGCTAGAGTCTAAACACTATGTCTGTGGGCTTCTCGTTAAGTCTCCGGTTACGATGGACAAGTGGTTAAGTTCGGGTAAGTATGCTCAGGATATCCCGGATAATGAGCTTGAAAGACTTACCTTGAAGTGGTCAGCAGATAAGCCATAGGCAGGATATACCTGATTTAGAATTATTAAGGCTTAAATGGTTAACTGAGAAAGTATAGTTTTATTTCGCTCTATCTCAGATTGCCGCCTATTTAATTCTTCTTCGCGCTTCTGTTGGGCTTGGTTTGCGTTATCAAGCTGTGACTGTAAGGTTTTAAGCTCTTTCTGGAGATCTTCGATATCCTTTTCCCGCTGAGTAGCCGCTCTGTTAATTTCCTCGGCGTGTGAAAGCATTTCTGACGAAGTTTCTTTTGCCTGAGCAGTGAGGTATTCCGCTTTCTCTTTTGCAGATGAAATCAGCTCTACCGCCCTCTCGTTGGCTTTTTTTAATGCTTCCTCGGCCTCTTTGCTGGCCTTTAAAGCCTTTTCGTGTAGGGCATTAATATTCTTAGCCTTAGTGATAGACTTTAATACGCTATCGTTTTTATTAAATAAATCCTGTAGAGACTTTACCTGTTTTTGATATTCTTCATGGTTTTTGATTAAGTCTATTAAATTATTTAATTGGCTTACGTTCTGTTGGTTGATAATCATGCGAAAGTTCCATCGTCAAAGTAGATTGTAGCCCCAGGCTTAATACCAATAGTCAACATTACGCCTGAGTTGACTTTAGTTGAAGATCCTGAAGTAGCAGCAGTCCCCACCCGATAATAAATGTCAGCGTCCGGATTGATCATTAAGTATCGGGTTTTTCCGGTTACAGTTAAATTTCCAGCGGTGTTTACTGTTACGTCTGAAGCAGTTTCATTTCCGTCGTGCATTCCAGCTTGCCCCAGTTTCCCGCCTTGGTCTCCTGCTAAATATTGGTATTGTGTGACATTTACTGTTGCCATTATCCTAATCCTATTCGATTAATTTTGTTGATATTTATTAGAAACCCACGATATTTGCCTGTAATAACTAGAGCCGTCTTACCTGCAAAACTACCATAAAGTCCTCTCGGACCGCCATAAAGACCTAGTCGAGTAACCATCAGACTATTTTAAACGTGTCCCCATTTGCGGGGGCGGTTGTTAATGCGGTGAAGGTTAAAAGACCTGATGCGCTTGCATAGTCTGTGATGTCTGTCCCTTCTCCTTCCGCAGCTCCTGAAGTCCATATAATCACTCGACCGATTAATTGATCATCAGTGTAGCCGGTTAGATCGGATGTCGCTTGTGTCGTAGAAAGCGTACCCGTTGCTGCCGATCCATAGATTATGCCGTCGTTTAAGTCAGATAGTAAATGTGGCGATTCCTCTACAATGTATTCGCTTGTAGTATCCGGTGTCACTGTCCACGGACTATGAACGGTGGCGACTTTTGTCGTTCCGTTATAGTCATCTATGGTTCTGGTCTGTCCTTCGCCTGTTCCTGCGTCAATATGGACTACGTTTTTATTATAAAAGTCATCGACTGCGCTTGCAGTTGAATCAAGAGTTATTGTTGTGCTTGTTGCGGCCTGAACTAGTCCGACTTTAATTGTCGCCCAGCCTGTTTCGCAATGTCCGAGCCCAGGCTCTACCTCGAAATCGCTCGTATTATCCGGGACAGTTATCCACGGCGGAGCAATAGTAGCCACTTTAGTCGTCCCGTTGTAATCTACTATGATTCTTTCTTGTTCCGTGCCTGTACCTGCCGAAATGATGACTTTTGCGTGGTTATAAAAGTCGTCATTTGAATTAGCGCCAGCGTCTAGTGTAAGGGTGTTACTCGATGCGGCTTGTGCCGTGCCAGCGTGGAGTACGAAAGCGGCGTCGATCTGTCTTATTCTCTTGCCTGCGCTTTGTGCGACATTATGGTCTGCTTTGTTAAGTGCTTCGTCCCAAACATCATCAACCAGATTTGCCGTGGTGTATATGTTGACTGTTTGGCTGATCGCCCCACTAATTGCCATCGTGTACGCAAGATGGTCGCCATTCGTCTCTGCCTGGGTGGGAGCGTAGGACCATTGCCCATTCCCTTCGTGGGTAGAGGTTCCCGATCCTGTCGCTTGCGTTCCCCCGTCTATCGTGTAGTAAACCGTAGGGGTTCCTGCTGTAACTGCGCTTCCGTCTGTTGCGGAGTTCATCTGAAAAGCAGTGACTTGGGAGGCTGTGTTTTTTCTAAATGACATGAGTACTGTTCGCTGCCCAAGCTGGCTGAAATCCTACTGCTGTTAAGAAGTTTGCGTTATGAATAGGCATAATCAATGGATGATGGGCAGAGACAGTTGCGCCTGTTATTGTCCCTAGAGCACCTGTGATTGGGTCTAAAGCGCCCCTAATGAATCTGGGTGCCCAGAGTAGATTTTGGGGTTTTACTAGATATGGATCTGTATAATTAGCTAAAGCGGCAAAATCATCACTTGATAAGACCGTATCCCAAAGCGCGCAACCTCCTATCTCGCCCTCCCAATACCCGCCTCCAGCGGCGCGGCCTACGTCAAAAGTTGCCGTATTGTTAGGAAACGAGCCCATTCCAACTGTCGTAGAAGGACTGTTAGCGTCTTCAACACCGTTGATGTACATTCTTAGCCCTGTGCTGGAACCTGCGGTCCATGACCATCCGACCGATGTCCATGCTCCCACGGTCCCCGATCCAGTCGCCGATTCGATCTTGCACGTGACAGGACCGTCATCGATGAAAATCGTGAACACGTCTGTCCGACCCGACACAGACCCAACATCATCAAATAAGTAAATAATCCCAGTACCGCTGACGTACTTGCTGAATATGTAAGCATCAGCAGTGATTGCTCCTAGATTGACCCATGAATGACCTGAAATTGACGTTAAGCCATCTAAAAATGTAACATCACCAAAAGTTATGTATTGGCTTGATGATGCTACGTAATTATAAGCCATTAAGTGTACTCAACGACCGGAAAGGATAATTGTGCGTCTCCCGGACTTGCTGTGCCGCCAGTTGCGTCCCTTGTACCTCTTAAAACAAAATACTCATTAGGCTGGATGCCGTCTGCTTGGGCGTTAGTGAAATCGCGTGTTGCATAGTCCAATTCCCCTGCTGCGCTGGCTTCTGTGGCTAGTGTTGCTTGGGCGGTTGCAAACGTGAAGGATTCTATCGTATCGGCGTCATCCGCGATACGATACCATGCCCATTCCCAATCACATGTTTGAGATCCAACAAAGGTAGCAAATTTCCACCCCCACTTCACTGTAATGTTAGATGTTCCGTCGTAGACCCCAGACATATACCCATAATAATAGATGCTTTCTGTTGTTGTATCGTCAAACTCAGTAACCGGGTACGGGCCTGCTGTGTAATCTGGCGTAGCCGGATTTGAGCTTGGCACACCTACCGCATAGATCATCGCTATTAAATCACCGCTTGCCATTATGTTCCCAACTTATTGCGAATAGCTGTTTTTAGTTGTGCCAATGTTCTATTTGGTAGGGAGTGCTGAGTTCTGAGGATATTTAATTCGTCAACTAAAACGCTGGCTAACGCTCTTATAATGTCATTAAGGTTATCTATTTGATTAACAATAGCGTCTTTTGTGGTTTCTAGTTCAGCGGCGTCCAGCGCGTCTCTTGCGGCAGCGCCCATCAGTGTTACTGTATCGCCTGTAATAATCCAGTATTTTGACTCAAACCCTGTTACGGCTGACAGGTCTGGATTAATGATCCAGTCTTCTATCGGATAGTCAGGGGTATTTACAGATTGAATGTATTTTTTGGTTGTTCGATGCAGTACGTTTGCCATGGATGTCCTTAAAAAACCAACACCCGCTAGAGGTGTGGGATTAGCGGGGTTGGTGCTCTATTAGAGCAATATACCAAGGAGGAGGTATTAGGTTCCACCGTACTACAGAGATAGCCCGATTCATGCACCACGTTATCGGGTTGCTTGGTGCAAATTGCTTCTCTATCTCTACGGTGGAGGTATTTGATATTGGCCAATTCTGAACATTGTAGGCTGAGTTCGTGGCTTAGCCTGACTGCTCCCACCTTGCTATGTCCCCACGACGGATATAGCATTTCATTCTGGAGGTGCGGCTACTACCAAAATAGTATTTGATATTGACCGCTTGCCGGAACTCGGGATTTCTCCGTCAGGCGTTTATGGTGCGCCACACACAATATCAAAACTCCCCTGCTCAACGTTATACAGCCAACAGGGAGGCTGTTATTTGATATTGGCCTTTCTCAAGGCTGTAGGCTGTCATACAACAGAGGTGCAGTGGCCTAGCAATATCAAAACTTGTCACATATATTATATGTGTATTAATTTAGTCCGGTCGAACTCTCTAAATGCACGAAGTTGATGGCCTCTAATCATTTAGATCGTGGTGGTAAAGACCGGCATCCCTCACTCCACCGTTGCCCTCAGTCAGGCAGGGTATCAATCTGCTTCACCTGAGTATATTAGTTCCCCGTATTACCACCAACGGGGTCAGGTGGTTGATGTCAGGATAGTATTTGTAGGAGGAGTCTATATCCTGCCCGACGTGTCCGGCCTCTATTATCCGGGGGTACGCTATCCCGTGACGTGACTCTCCACATGACATCAAATTGCTTAATTTATATACCGTATTGCACACGGACGGTTTCTGCTTTCGCGTACTTCCAATTTCCCCAATCTATCCGGCATCACCCCACTAGGGAAGGGTTTACTAGCCAGAATACCCTGTAAGATATCCTAGATGCCTTCTTGTTTCCCTGCGAACTACAGAGGCAGGGACTCATATTTGATGCCGGGCATGACGAACAGCACCTCCTCACATCAAATTCTTTTTACTAATCTACTAAATTAGTATTTAACAGGGAGAGGAATTACAAGTCTACCGTCGATTCTAGGTCTAATCGTACCTTCTGTCAAACTTTATAGCCGTTTTTTCTTAATAGTTTTCTAGCCGCTTTCTTTGCTCTATATAGCTTTTCGGTAATATACTTAGCTTCCTTGCCCCATTCTTGCACAAAGTTTCCTAGCTCCCATTCATGCTCATATTTGTATATTATAATACGGTAATATAGTGGATTCATTTCAGAAAGTATTTTATTTACTTTTGACCAGTATTTATTCCCTCCATAATTAGGGGTTATAGATGTCCTGCTAGTTGATTCTTTCGGGACATTTAACTGTGAAATTCTCCACCTCCATTCTCGATATTCCTTCTGGACAGCTTGGTTTAGTTCTTTTGGATCGTAATTCAAGGCGATCAGCGCCTTTCTAATCTGTTCTTTCTTCTTTCTGTCTATCCTGTTTGTATATGCCTTCTCTGGGCTGTTGTAGCCCTCCAGGGGAGACTTTCTCTTGAGACTAAGGCCATCCACTCCCCAGCGGCGATAAGCCCCGTAATCGACTAAGAAGTCCTCTAGAGAGTCCTCCGACTTTTCACGGAATAGATGGGTAGACAATTCGCTCATAGCATTTCCACAATATTAGTGATTATTGACCTTGTTTTTGGCTTGCTTAATTCGCTTGCTATTTCTAGGGTATTCTTTATCCCCTGCCTAAATTTATAATCCCCAAACTCTCTTAGCCCGTCTTCAATGGCTTGTCTTGCCCCGGCCTCAGTCATCACCCTTCCCCTTGAGGATTTGATTATCTTAGCTGCAATGGACTCAGGTGTCATTATTCCTCCCAGTCTACTGATAGGTTTCTCATGCTTCCTGGTATTGGGGTCTCAAACTTATTCAGTCTTTCTGTTTCTCTCATCCATTTTTTTATTTCCTCGGGATGAGTGTTGATATTAAACGTCCCTACCATGTCAAACCGTCTGATATGGGTGAACTCTGTGTTTTTATGACTCATGGCCTCGTGTGAGATATACCGTCGTTTATTTCTGTCCCACCATATTGTGACTGGATTGTCTCCGTACTGGAACTTCCATTCAGCTATGAGCTTGTCTAGGTTCGTTTCGTTATGCGTTGTCATTTTTGTGGCTTTGTACAGTCTATTTTTATTTTCTCTACCGCTGTGAAGTTTTCTATCCCATAACATGTTGTCAAAGATAGACACATCACTACCAGCGCAGCGAACATCAAACCATTATCGGTCATAATAATTCCTTCCTCTCTTCAGATAAGATTTTCCACTTTTCTTTCCATTCCTCTAGCCAGTCTTTTGCGTCAGACATAGAGTATCGGGTAACTTGCATTCTTTGAGACTCTAGCCATTCTGCCATCTCCCTTCCATACATGTCTTCAATATAAAAGGCGTACTTTCTGTAATTTCCCCCTTGTGGGCCATTACAGTTCCGGCATTGAGGGTGGACGTTCTCTTCCATAAGTTTTGTTGCGATACATCCCCGAGGTATGTAGTGCCCTCCTTGGAATTCCTTCCAATGACCAACCACCCCACAGGTTACACAGGTACAGTTTCCATTTTCATCCGCTGCCTTTAACCTGACGTATCTCTGAACAATCTTTGCAGCTTCCTCGACTATCTTGGCTTTGGTTTTCTTTTTGGCCATGCTGTTTCCTGTATAAGTCTCTAGCTCTCTCGGCGTTCTCTATGGCTATTTCCTGGCAACGGAGATTGTTTTTCATTTCTTCTATTATTTTATCCCAGCAGTCCATTATACTGCCTTAATATTAAGTTTGCTTCCGCCGAGTATTGCGTTTCCACAAGTTACCAATCCATCCTCTTCATCCATTGAAGGAACAAATACCAGTACGTCAAAACCTGCCTTCTTTAAATCTTCTTCTGGTTTTTTGTATGGCAAATACGAATCATATCCGCCTATTGTTTTGATATTGTTTTCCCTGCACGCTGTATTATTATGTATTGGCGTTATTTTACACATAAACTTTTCCCGGTCAAACAAGATAGATAATAGCTCTGCATCAATAATATAATCCGTAGAATACGCAAAGTTTAAGCAATACTTCCTTCCGATTGGCTCAGGTAAATCATCGGCCAATGCTGCAAATTCTGTTAACTCCATTTGGTCGCCGCCAAACATTTCTGTCCTTTGTTTTGGGTCTGTTGAGTTTATGCTAAACTGTAGTCCGGCTTGTCCATTATATACATCGTTTTTTATATAACACCATTCCTGTATTCTATCCTCAAGACGATTAAACTTTCTTGGTAATGATGTTGTTAGTACTGGATGCAATGTTTCTATCCTTAGACCTGTTTCTTTTTGAATTGACCGCTTTTCGTGATAGAGCCATACTGCAAATTTAAATACGTTCTCATTAAATACCGGCTCACCCATTCTGGCGAAATGAATATTTAACCTTTCTGTATATTGCTCTTTTGGGAATAATCCAATCGCTGAATATAACTGTTGCTGCAAATCATCAAATGAGGCATTACCACGGAATGGCACGTTTGGTACATCGCAAAAATTGCAGCCCATGACGCACCCGTATTGCGTACTTAATGTAATTACCCACTTCTCTGAAAGAGGCATACATTTCGTATTAGGCACGCCATTTATTTCTTTTTCATACCCAAGGAAGTCTGCTTTTACATTATGCGCCTTTCCATAATCACCGATTGAAAGTGTCTCCAGCCGTCCTTTTGAATATTTATCCGTGAATAAATATCCTGTTGGTAATTTATTAATGTTCATCACTCCACCTCACATGCGCCACTGGCGGCTTCTATTTGTTCGTTTCTTAAATACCTTACCTGTGCTAGGGCTGATTCAAGATGGTACTCAATAAGTGTTAGCTGTCGTTTATCAGTATAGTTAGCCGCCAAGCCGCAGTCTCTTCTAAGGCTTCTCCACATATCGAGCTTTTCTACGTCAGAGTGCATTAGGTGGCTCCGGGAATGACATCCAGTATTGGACTTCGCTTGGTTGATATAAATCATCCACCTTATTATCCCAAAAATACTGTCCGTCAGAACATAATATAAATGTCACCGGCCTCATGTGACGCAACCTTTTACTCCAGATAATTACTGTCTGGTTCGCCTCTGGGAGACCTTTGGTAACTGGAATCCACATATCAATACCCCGGATAGCCATGGAAATAGAGAAACAGAATGGCAGCGGCTATTACGAGAACTATTTTACCATATTCTTTACTGTAGATCATATCACCCTCCAGAACCATTTGAGTAGTTTACGTTGTCTGCATTTCATTGCATTCTGGCTATTTGTCAGAGGGTCAGACCCGTCATAGATGTCTGTTGTCCACCATTTGATAAACCAGAATTGTACTTTGTAGGTGTTCATTTTAATTTCTTTAATGCGTACTCAATAGCTTCATCAAATCCGCAACCACCATTATAATACTTTACAACAAAGTTTATCGTCCCGTCTTCATTTAAGCTTGCTTCAAATACGTCTTGATACGGGTCTTCTTCGCTGTATTCTGCCTTGAATATTTTATCGTTAGCAATAACATATTCCTTGTATCCCATATCCTCTAGCTGCTCAAGACAAGTCTCATAATATGTATCTCTTCCTTTTGGAAAGTCTTTTTCGATTAACAAGCACGCCGTCTCTTCTAATGTTTCTTTTTTCTCTATTGGCGTTAATTTCCCTACATAAGTTACCGTCTCGCTCATCTCTCTTCTCCTGTATATAAACTCTCTTCACTTGGCCATTCTACATGAATCCCGAAATTACTTGAAATATGCCTATCAAGTACATTGTATATCTCTGATGGGTCTGTCGTACTTAATTCTGTTGTTGATTCTTTTCCCGTCATCGCCTCTTGTAATGGCTTCCAGAGAACGTCTTTTACTCTGTCCTTATTCCATGGTATATCTACTTGCTTCACCGCCAGGACGGCCTTCATTTCGTACCCTGCGTCATTCAAAGCCTCTGCCAGCAGTTCGCAGTACTTGTGCAGGGCTTTGTTCTGCTGGACCGTCCGGGCTTTACTCATCCTCAACTCCTGAATAGATCCAATTATACATTACCCTGCTCGGTAGGGATGGTAGAAAAACTTTATTCTCTGATGCGTACGTTCTAAATGAGGAACATGCCATCTTCTTTGTTTTGCATTCCTGCCATCGCTCACACTTGTATTTTTCACAAGGGCTTTCTCCGTATTTGAATAGTCTAGCTAATGTTGGCATTTAGTCCTACCATCTCCGTTATGATTCTATGCATGTTTCTGGCGTTTATGAATATCTTTTGCTTATCGAGAGCAAGGTCTAGGGCTTGCCTGTTCTTTCCTAGGCTTCTCCAGATGTGTTTCTTGTATTCCTCAACGTGTTGATTTTGCTCGTTCATAGATTTTCTTTAATATGCTCTCGCAAGAATTTACTATTTCCACACTCTGGGCATACGTATACATGTTCTTCGTTTTCTTCAGTCCAATCTTCCGATTTTACGAGACTCTGTTCTTTATACGTTCCCTTCCATCTGCAAATCACACAGCTAAATATATCTTTTCCGCTATATCCGGGCATCCATACTTGGCCGTCTTTATCGGGCTCAGGCCATCCTGGCAATTCTGAAAATTTACGCTTCATACCTAATCCTCCTGAGCCTTGATATTAAGTTACCCTTTCTTACTTGTCTAATAGAATGTTTTTATTACCTGCCAAGAGCCAGTTTATGCCAATCCATGCTTAACGATTATGTATTTTTTTACATGGCAGTCATGTAAAATTACTGGTTTACTTGCAGCCAACCTTAGACGGTCTTTCATAAACTTTACACTCTGCTCCCTTGTATAATTTTTTATTTCTTTGTGTCCAGCATAGAATATCCTTAGTTGCTGCACTGGCGAAGCAGAATAACATGGCACATTCATGCCTGAACTATCTACCCTCATTCCTAAATAATATTTCAATTTCCCGTTCTCAAAAGACATGCAGGTTTGGCATTCTGTGAACTTTGGGCCGTGAGTAGGTTCGCCGCATTTACAGAGGATTAATCTACTTTCTTCCATCTCCTCTTCTCTGCCAACATCAAGCCCGTTATTCCATCTCTGTTCCCCAGTATGGACTTTTATGCCTACGGGAAAAGGCACAAACGCACCGCCCGCCCTTCTGGCTTTTCTTTCTCTCGCTTCAGCATAATAGTATTGTTCTACTAATTGAACTGTTACAGGCTTTCCGTCTACAGTCTTCAACGTCCTGGCTCTCTTCCATTCATTAAAGAATTTTGGCCAAGCATCCCGACAGACAGGGAAATCACTATGTCGCCATTTCCCATTCTTGTCTTTTACAACAGCAAGCCCCCAGAGATATTTTGCTTCCTCTTCAGCGGTCATACCTTCTCCTATTTCTTTAGGTCTTCAAACATAGCGGCTATGGTTTGCGCGTCCGATTTATTTCTGCAAAGACAGATTGGCCTGTTATCTTCTTTGCGATAAACCCCATAACTATATGCGGCCTTCCCTGTTTCCAGTAAAATTGTATCTTGCTGAGAACTGCAAACTACATAGTTTGTGTCACACAGCTTAACCCATGCATCTATTCCAATATTCTCTATACTGTTATCCACGTTATTCTCCTATTAGTGTTTACTTATATTCTGTACAGGCTGCGAGCTTCTTCTACTGATTTCTTTATTTGCTCCTGAATATAGCCGATTGCCTCATCTATCTGTTCAAGTGCTTTTCCCTGCTCTGGTGTGAAATTATATGTTCTTTCTACGCCTTCTGAACGAATAATAATTACTGGAATAGTAAGATTATATATATCTGTTTTCATTTTAACATAAGGTCGAATATTTCTATAATATTCTTGCTCCAAAGAAAATACTCTATCTATGAATAATTTTTCTCTATCATCCATATCTCACCTCATAATATTATGATTCAAGTTCTTTTAGTCTTGCAGCAAATCTAGCATGGTTATCTTTAGTCATCTCCCCTAGCTCTTCCGTGACTATTTTGAATGCTTTTTCTCTTGTCATTACCGATGAACCACAGGTACATTTTCGCCTTGTCACCAAATACCTTCCTCTATGCACGCGCATACAATTACATAAGCTTGAATGGCCGTAGGCGTCCCTAATTCTTTTTTCTGCCTCATTGCATTTATCCATATAGCTGCTCATCATCTCTCTCCTCTAAAATACTTAGGATCAAATCCTTTGTCTTTAATAAAACGATCTGCCTCCTCTTCCGAGTCGGACGAATCATAATATATCCAACACTCTGCTCCGTGACTCCATGAGTATAATTTATATTTCATCATCTCTCTCCTAGATATAGTTTACCTTGTTCTACTTCTGAAAGTTCGTTTGATATATTTCCTAATTCTCCACCACTTATTGCCCTCAAGATAAACAGGGTATACGGGTTCTATTCTTGGAGCGAAATATAGCGTTCCGTCTTCATAGTGGTTGTAGGCTACCGTCTTCGGTCTTTCGAGAAGCCTTGGTCTCCAGTTCAGATAATCCAGCCTACCCTCTATTCTGTTTAGCATCTTACTCTCCTTTAAAGTCTACCCTTTAATTATTCGTTGTCCTTTTCCTTGTTTAGCTCTCTGAGCTTTTCCCCAAGCTCTATTAATTCTGTTGCACAATACTTGTATCCTTCTTTTGTTACAAAATCCCAGTAGCCTTCGTGGTCTTTTTCAAACCTTCCTATATCATCTTCATGTCCTACATTATAAGCAATAATTGCAAAATCTACCATTTTCCATTCTTTCTTCTCTTCGGTCATGCCTGCTCTCCTTAAATGAATTTTGTTAGTGAATTAATATACTTTTTGTGAAGCTCGCTTTTCCGCTCTTTGTGTTTTTTCCATTTCTCTACATTCTTCATTATTTTAGACTTATTCTGCGGATAGTCTTTCTTATATCTTGGCAATAAAGCTTCTCGTCTTACGCTTTCAAATAATGACTTGTACTCGTATTCGGGTATATTTAATTCAAATTGAGCGTATTTTGCCTCACAGCCTAGACAGGCCAACTCCACAATTTTAACCTGTTTATCAATTCTGTTCATAGTTTACTCTTTAACTTGTTATCAGTTACGAATACATTCTCACAATCCCAGCATTCGTGAAACCATCCTCCGTCTAATCCCTTGGCCCAATTATGGCCTCCGGGGTTTTGACTTCCGCAATGAGGGCAGGAATTTAATTCTAGGTTAAGTTCTTTTTTCCAAGTTCGTTTGTCTTCAGTGCGAGTAATCGGTTGGGTTTGGATCTCCCGTGATGGTTCACAGGTACTCCCATGTTTCGGTACTCGACATCTTCCGAACTTCTTAATTCTCCTCAACATCTTCATAACCAATCTCCTGTAGACGGGTTTTGAGGCTCGGTGTTGGGCCCGGTTAGACTTTCCCCGTCTTTTAGGGGTGATTTATCACTTTCGAAGAATTCACAGGTTTTTGCCTGCGATAAACTGAATACGTATTTTGCGCGCCAGCATTTGACGCTAACGCCGTTATACCAAAAACAGCTATAACAGTTCATCTTTCTTCTCCAGTGATTTATCACTGAGAGCGCTTATTTCATCATAAAATGGGCAGTCCCTCGGGTATTCTTCTACCTCGTAAGATTGACCAATTTTTTTACATGATTTGCAAGGATAGAGACCAAACTCTGTATCGAAATCCCATTCAATAAAGAATTCACAATTTTTTGATCGACAAAATTGCGAATAATCGACTACCTTTGAATTTGTTTTGTGCAGAACTGCGTTACACCTTTCACATCTGCATTCATGGTCAAGTGAAGTTAAGTTATTCAGTCCGCATTTCTCACAAATCATCTTTCTTCTCCAGTGATTTACTCTTGTCTTGAGTGCCTTGGAGGAATTGCTTTGTGGCCTCTTGCATTTCTGCATATATTTCAGGCGAACAGGCAAGAATTCCGCAGTCTGGCTCTGCATCTGCGATTTCTTTCCATTTCTTACTGTTCAGAACACGTTTTAACGTTTTCCGAAAGCTTTCGAGTTGTTCTTCTGTCATATAAACCTCCTTTTAGTTAAAGTCTACCCTATAAACCTTGATCCGCTTTTATCTTTAACCCACATTTTTAAATACCACGCGAAAAATTTCTTTTCCTGTTCGCCAGATGGGTATCTCCATTCGTACCATGGTTTGCCAAACATAAACCAGCAGGTTGTTCTTAATGCGTTCATTGTTCCGTTATCGAGAATCCAAGCTCGTCTTCGATGCTTTTCTTTAATACGGCTAATAGGTCTTTTCTTAGCTCGTCGTTGTTCTCAATCTGCTCCATGGTAAAACCAAGTTTAGCAAGGCCGCTTGCCGTTTCTTCTGGCGTTGGCATTCGGTATAAAAAATCAAATTCTTTCTCGTCCATAATGTCCTCTCAATGCTTTCCTAAGTATACCAAGAATTGTTGTTTTATTCATTACAGCCAGCGTTACTATTTTTGCTATTTCGTCTTCAGTAAACCCGAGTTGAGCAAGATTTCCCTTATCTAAATCATGTAAAAATTCATTCATCTCTCATCTCGCTATATTTTGCCCCAAAGTAATATTCTATATCTTCTAAAAGCTCAGATACTTCTGCTACCCACGACTCCTGCCCATAACAATCCCCAACCAACAAAGCATAAGCCCTATCAATTAAGACAGCAGACACGGCTAATCTTTGAAATAATTCATCGCTCATACGTCCTCCAAGGCTTAATCCAATATTTTTTGTTCACTTCCTTTATTTTTGCAGAAATCTCATTTAATTCGTCTTCACATTTTGACATAAATTCTTCCGACTCTTTTGCTGCCTTATCTCCAGCAGCCTCTATATCTTTGTCTTGAGTGCCTTGGAGGTAGTTTATAATTTCTTCTGCCGCTAATTGATGAAATTTCGCACCGTTAGCACAAATAATCCGGACATCTAAGCCTTCATCTTCACCATATCCGGTTCCAATGTAAGCTTTGCGTTCTCCGGTAATTTCATCCTCGCCATAGACGATACCAATACACTGACCACCCAATTCGGTAAACCATATTGCATTTTGTATTCTCATATAAACCTCCTTTAAACTAATGGCATAGCTTTGGGCATATCCTTACATTTATGGGTTGATCCATTTAATGTTAAGAATTTATGTTCCGTGGTAAACCGGTAGACCTGAGCATTACAATAAGGACAAAACCCGTCTTCAAGTAAGTTATCAGCTTTTAAGTTGTGTATCCGGATCTTCCGAGTTCCTCGGTTTAAACAACTTCTGTCGTATTTATCTGGTTTCCAAAGATTATCCATCTTGTAGACCTCTTTTTTAAGGTGATAAAAACCCAACCCGTTTTTTACCAATTATCGGGGTTAGGTGCCTTTTCCAGTGGGCTTCCTGCCCTGTGGCTTCCTACTTGGTGCCGTTTATGACTCGATTTTTATGACGTTGGCCAAGTACCAATTTCTGTCGGGGCGGGTTGCTAGGGCCAATCTTTCTCAAGGCCATCACCCCCGGCTAGTCCTTCCGGGACTTTTTCTGGCGACCAACTTGTAATGGATGCCCGGCTGGGCTAAGATATGAACAGCTTTGCAAGAGTGTCCATTTCAGTTGGTCGCACAACTAGGATAGCAAATCCTTCATAAATTGCAAGAAATATCTCCCTCCAAGTCCTCCAGCGCAAGCTGGAGGCATCCTATTTTCCATGGTTTGGATGATATCCATATTTTTTATTTGCTTTTATCCTGGCTGCCGCAGCATCAAATATAGTTTCGTAATTACCCAATACAGTTAATTTTTTATTTGCCCAAATAGTTGCTCTCCATTTCTTATCTCTTTTATGCCAGCAAACACCGATGATGCCGCTTTTATTTCTTTTTGGCAGAGAATTGATTCTGACAGTAGACAAAGGGGTTCTTTCTGGCCCGACAAAATAAATATCATATTCGCCATCTATTTGTTCTATCTCGCCATACTTCCCGATTATCCGAGTAACTCCGTCAACTACCTTAAAAGCCGACTTACTTACATGGTCTTTAAACTGTTCTCTTATGTTATCCACGGCGTCTTAGCTCCTCTTCAAACTGTCTCCGATCTTCATCTTCGATACGGAGTCTCATTTCATGGACCCTTCTATCGGAGTCGTGTTTTGCTAGTTTTCTTCGGATCTTGTCTTCATCTGTCGGTTCTTTTGAGGACCACAAAGGGATGGCTCCAGGATAATCGTATTCCACCTCTTCATCGTTATAGACGTATTTCGTGATACTCCAGACTCTTGCGGGAAATTCCATGATTCACCTCATTTTAGAATTTTCGATAACATCTAATGGCGCGGCTTCAAACAGGTCTTTTTGTTTGGTCTTATAGACTTTCCTTTTCCTGAAGCCTTCGTCGTGTTCGTCTACCAGTTCACCAAAGGCGAGATGCTTAAGAAGCTGGGCGACTGTAGATCTCTGGATTCCTAGATAATCAAGATCTTCTGGCCTATAGAAACACCCATCCTTCATGGCTTGCAGGATTCTACTTGTATGGCTCATATTACCTCCTCAAATAATTCATAAAGCTCTAGGTTGGTCAGATCATCACAATCACAAAGGATATGCTCTAACCACCTAATTAGTAGTTCGTTTATAGATTTGCCTGACTCTTTCTGCTGTAATTCCATACTTTTTACCTATCTCCGCAAGACTGTATTCATTGGAGTTATAGAGCTTGACTATTTCCTCTGCCCTTTCCCGCCATCCTTTCATCTTCTCGTCATGCTTGGACATATTTTATCCTTGTTTAATTATTTACGTTAAAAGTATTGTAGGGGGTTGACAAGGGGTTGTCAATACTCTAAAGTTATCCCATGAGCAAAATCAATAAAACATCAAAACAAAGATTTGAGGAAAAGTTTATTCCTGTCCCTGAGTCCGGCTGTTGGTTATGGACTGCTGGACTAAATAAGAGCGGGTATGGGTTGTTTTATTTGAATTGGGCCATGACAGCGCATAGAGCTTCATATGCTCTATACAAAGGTGAGATTCCAGATGGTCTGTATGTTCTTCATAAGTGCGACGTTAAATGTTGTGTCAATCCAGATCATTTATTTATTGGTACGCATAGCGACAACATGAAGGATTATGCCGACAAGAGAAGGGTGAGACTGGCCATCACCTTCCACACTAAATAAAGCTGGGCATTGGTAGGTGGCCACCAAAAGAGGCGCAGAGTACTGGCAAATCTGAAATTCTGTCATTTGGGGGCTTCGGTTCGACTCCGAAGACAGAAGCCAGTGTCTAGCATTTATTAAGTTTATAGGAGGGAAGAGATGGAACCTAATTTTGATGATGCCTACGAACAAGACCTTAAAGATATTGCTTATACTAAGGCAGTAGAGGCTCTTATCCCGGTAGTGAAAGAGGACTATACCGTTTTTGATAATACCATGAGAGACCACTTTGAGGATTTCTACAACGATGCCCGAGAGCAACAGTTAAGGGACTTACACAAGGCATATATAGCAATGCCTCATCATATAGCGTTAGTGGATATAAAGTACGTTAAATGGCTGGAATATGTTGAGAGAGAAGCAAAACGGAGGGTAGATGGTTAATATAGATAAAGATATCCCTATTCCCGACAATCTAAACGGAGGGGCCAGAAGAGGCGCTACATGGAAAAAGTATCCATGGACAAAGTTAGAAGTTGGAGACAGTTTTGTAATTAAAGAAAGGTCGCTAAAAAGCGTCGGTCATTCAGTAACAAAAATGAACAGAATAAAAGACCCGATGAAGTTTGTCTGTCGAGAAGACATCGAAGGAGTAAGGATATGGAGGATAAAATGATCAGTGAATGCTGTGGAGCAGAGGATAGAGGAGATTTATCTTTCGATAGTCTGGGTATATGTCCTTTATGTAAAGAGCTTTGTGTGTTTGTGTCTGAAGATATGTTTGGAAATGAATACGCTAAGAGTCAAGAGATTGATGCATTAACAGGAGATGAGTGATGAAAGGCTATGAAGTAGGGCAGGTGTTTAAAGTAGTAAACGCGGACTATTTCGATTCTTCGGTAAAAGAAGGTGATCTCCTCCAGTTAGAAACGAAAAGAGGGGAGTTTAGAGTGATATCAGGTGACGGATTCGGCATGATTCAGTTGGACTCTAGCTTTGATGAGGTTGAGCGAGTTTGGCCACCTGGAAACGATAAAGTCTTAATTACCTGTGAAGGTAAGACAGTAGAGATTAGTCGTGAATCTGCTAAAGCCCTTAATCTGATATGAATGAAAGACTTCAAATAGAACTATATCAACTCTTTCGAGAATACTCGGGGATTGATATTAGTTATAATGATTTTCTTCCTTTATTGGAGGAATTTACACTCAAACTTAAACAGGAGCAAAAATATGAAAATCGGTGAAATGAAAACTAGCAAGTACCTGAAAAAAGAAGATGTCGGGAACGGGACTAAAGCCACTATCATGAACATTAACCAGCAAGACGTATCGATGGAAAACGAGCCTTCTGATATGAAGTACGTACTTTATTTCAAGGAAAATCTGGCTAATGGTGAGAATAAAGGGATGGTCATGAATTGGACGAATATCCAGTTGTGTGCGAGGGCGTGTGGGTCTGATGAGACTCAGGATTGGATTGGAAAACAGATTGAATTGTATGACGATCCAAACGTGTCTTTTGGCGGGAAGCTGACTGGCGGGATTCGTATTCGAGCCGTAAGCACCCAAGCCAGTGGGCCCGCTGATTTTAACGATCCTATTCCGGGCTTTGATAGCCAAGACCCTGGCTTCTAAGAGCCCTAATGGGTCTAAACAAAGACATATGGGGGACTCATTACTCTACTAGAAACGAGTTTCAGGAGTTTTATTGTAAAATAGTGGACTTGTGGATAGTAGAGGACTGGGAAGGGATACAGAATGTCATGGATGACATGACCCCTGCCCAACAACATGATATATGGAGACATCTTTCAAGTACGACAAGAAAGGGATTGAAAGACCATCATATTAGACTAGAAGTACCATAGGAGGTGAAGGATGGATAAATGTATAGCTACATTTTTTACTATACTTCTCCTTATTCCTGTGTTTATAGGGCTATGGAAAGGGATTTATTGGATTTATGAGAGATGGGAATGGAAGAGGATTAAACGAGGATTGAGGAATTAGATATGAGGACATTAAAAATAATTAGAGTAGCCTCAATGTACTGGATTCATGTTTATGAATCTTGTGCACAGTGTGAAACTGAGGAATTGTTATATGAGGAGAATACGATTAGTGAATTAGACCTTGCTAAATACGTTAAAGAAGCAATGGTTATATTAAAAAATAACTAACATATACGATAAGGGGAATAGATGATGGGTAGAGAGGCTATATTAATCGAAAATTTAAAGTCTTGCGTTAGCGATTGGGATGCTTTTGATATCGACGTGGAACAGGAAGAAGGCCATAACGATTGGTTTTACTTTGCTGTCATTATTACTCACGACACGCTTAATGTGGCTCACGACTTTACTGCTCGGGTAGATAGCAAAGGTAATTGTGAAATGGATTATTCAGAGGGATGCTGGAGCGATATCAATATGGGTAACTTATTCGCGTGGATGTGGTTCGATTCAGTATTAACACACCATAGGGGGATAGATGATATTTAGATTTTTAGACAGGACGATTAATTCTTGTGAATGGACGCTTGATCGTCGCGAGCATAACGAATACAGAACTGGATGCAACCGCAGGCTTTGTCTTAACGAGGGATCGCCGGTAGAAAATAATTTTAGATATTGTTGTTATTGCGGGAAACAACTGGTTGAACCTAATAGGGGTAGATAATGACTTTAGAAGATAAATGTTTACCAGGAAGGGTTGTATGTAACCCAAAGCCTGAAAGGTTGCAAAAACAAATATCCCACCTCCAAACAGAAATAGAATCGCTGAGGGGTGAGAGGGATAGATATAAATCTGTTATTGAAAGACTAGAGAAACAAGACGTGTATCTAGGCGTTCTTTATACAGAGGAAGCGGTTAAGAGAAAGCTACAGGAACAAAAAGAGAAGGATTTGGAGGAGTTCAAGCTAGATTTATTCGGGATAGTCACTAAGATAAGGTATGGGACTCGTCATGGTAGAGAAGGATTATTGTTCCCTGATTTATCAAAAGAATTAAATAAATACGATCTTGACGATTAGGGAGTCTTCTTGAAATGGGTATCCCTGGTAAAGGTAGCGTAAGCAGCATAAACAATAATTACGTTACCGATAATCCTGTCTACCCAATCAGGGTCACCAGATAATAGGGTGACGGCATAACCGAAAACTAGTGTTGAGAACCCGTTGGTCTTGGAAGTTAAGGCTTCCCCAAGGTTCTGATTGAAACCAATGACTTTCTTCTGGCCGATAGGTGAATCTTTAAAGGCAGAGATAGCAGCAGTAATTACGGGTATGAAGTTCATATTATATCTCCCAGTGAGGGGCGTCGAGAAAATCTTTAAATTCGCCACCCCATTTAACGCTAATGTTTAATTGTGAGGCAACACCTTGTACAAAACCGGCAAACTGATAGAACCTGTTGATATCCTCCCAGTCTATTGGGTAGGGAGCAACGTCAACAGCTTTAGAGGGGTAGGAGTTGTGTTTAGACCGAGGGTATCTTGCTTTAGACTTTCCTTCTTGAAAGGCTTTATTTTGCCTCCCTTCATCCCTGTGACCGTCGAGGATAGTGCAGTCTACATGCTTGATAACTTCATTGAAAAGGTCTTGAAGGTCTTTCTCGCAAGTGACCAGTCTATTTCTGGATTTATCAGAGAATTGAGGCATTTCTGGACCTTATTTGTTGTATTTGGTTATAACCGTGTTTCTTATATCCCTAACATCTTTTTTGATGTCTCCGAGATATAGATTAGTATTAGCAATATGTTCAGCAAATCGTTGATCCTGGAAGGCGTCGTGCTTCTCTCCTTGGTCAATACGTTTATCAAGATCGAAATAAGCTGTGAGGGCTGCGAATATGACCATTAACATCGTGAGTATATGTCCAATCTGGATCTCTTTTCTGAGATGCCATCTATTGTCTGGCTTTCTTCTATCCATTTTTTTTTCCATAACTTCTCCTGCGGGGGGTACAGAAATTGGGTTAGAGCAAGGACAGGCTAATTCGTTTTTAGCCAATCCCAAGTACTTTACTGAGTCTAAATATAGTGCTGTTACCGTCCGTTATCGGTTCTTAGAGGTGATTCAGGGCGGGTGGGTAGGTGAGTCCTCTGGACGGTTTATTGGGCTCTCAGGGGCTTACAGGAGCCCTCAAAAGACGTTCTTTGATGGGACTTTCGGGGTGGTCAGACTGTTAAACTATCAAGGCCGTCAATTAGATGGAAATAAACAATTTAACTTCTCTCTGGGAATTGGGAGGAAGTTTGGTGATTTAAGTGTAATGGTTAAATTCCGTCATTTTAGTAATGGCAATTCCAAAGGGACTAATTGGGGTCAGGACTTTATTTTACTTAATGGAATAATAAAATTTTAAGCGATAATCTCCATTGCAAAATATGTTTTATGACCAATCCCGCTATTCACGACGTTTAAAGCGCCGCCACTGTTTTGAAATACAGCCAAAGTGAAATAATCATTAGCGGCAACAGTAATAGGGGGCGTTGATATATTATGAGAAACCCCGCCGCTGCTTGTTGCCTCTTCGCGGACTTCCGCTAAACCAACAACCCCTGTTGGTGTTGTCGTTTCATCGTTTTTCGACATTCTAACTTCACGATACCCAGTAGCATTAGCTGCCCATAACACTTGTGCGTGTAATTTTATCTTTGTTACACCAGAAGGAACCGTTAATCTTTGGTTGTTGGTAACTGTATCATGGATACTGTCCGTATCTTCGTCTTCAGTATCAAAAGCCAGATGAACATATGTTGAAGTAGCGATTGATTGGTTTGCACTATGATATACCAATGCGCCCTTTGAAGTAGGGCCAACAGAATCATTTTGATAATTAGTACAAAGCCAATTACCACTTCCAAGACTGATAAATTCCGCTACGTCTCCAGCTTGGGTGACAATATCTACATTCCCGGGAAGGATAAGAGATGTTGCATTATAGGTAAGCGTAAGAGATCCATCGAACTGAACAGTTCTTTTTGTCCCGGCTTTTACCGTTCCAAGACCTGTAATCGTAGTCGTGCCAGTGATATCTACGAAGTTCCCCGTTGCTGCGCCGATATCTGTCGTGGTTGCAGAGGCAATGTCTGCGCCTTTCGCCTCATCAATAGAGCCTGATAATATATCTATCCCGGTAGCATTTAAGCCGGACACGGTAATAGATGGATTATTCCCTGTGGCGGCATTGGCGATAGTTAAATCATTAACCGCACTAGCAGTGGTCGTGAATTGAAGGATTTCATTCTTATTGGCGTCAAGAATCCCAGTTGAATTCAATGAAAGGATATCTGCTCCACCAATACGGAAGTCTATTCGATCATCCGTATCTGCGGTTATCGTAGTATCTCCGTCAGTATCAAGGATTAACTGGTTTCCGTCGAAGTCAATATCACCCGTTATTATCGTTTGTCCGTCTTTTGAGATAGACTGAGTGAGGGCGTCTACAATGTCCTGCATGGTAGTGTTGAAGTCTGCTGACTCGATTAGAGTTCCTGAGACCGCTGGTGCTACCGAAGTAGCTGTGAGGGACATCGTCCCGCTCCCGTTTCTCGGCATTACTGTACCTCTCTTGCTGCTGGCTGTGCTGATGCGGCTGCGCTGGCCTCTCTTAATAGTTCAAGAGCGACTCGACCCTTTTCATTGGTCGCGGGAAGCTTGAGGGCTGCTTCTAATTTCTTTGGATCTTCCATCATTTCGCTTACCATTTCCTTAATTTTTGGAGTGACGTCTCGATTTAGTAATTTAAGCCCTGCGTTGGCAATTACGATAGGTCTTGAGAGAATGTGTGGTAAAGAGAAAGACATTTCCTGAGTTAATTCGTCCATTACTGACTTCACGCCACCGGCTATGTCTTTGTATTTAGCTTGCTCTGCGAGTTCTCTTGCTACCCGATCTACGGCAGACACTTCTTCAGGCTTAAGAACTTCCTCTAGCTTCTTGTACCTTGGGAATCCTGTGGCCCTTTTTAATGTTCTAGGGGCTTCTTGTCTTGCAGCAGCAAACACACCAGGGCGTTCTTTTTCTAAGGGACTCATTAACGCTTTAGCAAGTTCTTTGCCTGTTTCCATCCGATTGATTGGCGAAGACATTTTCTGATACGCACCCTGAGCGGCGGAATACATCTTTACGGCTTCTCCAATTTGTTTATCTAAAAGACCTTTGACTTCATCCAAAACTTGGACGTTATAAACTTTCTTACCATCGGTTGTCTTGCCCATCATTTTACTAATGGCTTTAGATAAAGATGAAAGCTCTTTAGGTTTGACACCTTTAGCGATGTCTCGCTTAATACGGTTCAATGGAGCGGTGATGTCTATTTCGCGAGGGCTCCCTGCAATCAATTCATCTATCTTGCTTACTACAGGTCGAATGTCCACATCACTGGTAGACTCCTTAACCATTTTATACATAGGCTGAGTAATCTCCTTTCTTGTAGAAAGGGCTTTTGTCATGTCCTCATCCGTTCCAGCGATAGCATTGATAAGCTTCTCGCGAGTAGCTTGCTGACGGTTAAATATTCCTCTAAGTCTTCCGCCTGACAAAGGCTCTTTGGAAAGCTCTTTTTCAAGATTGACAAACTGACGACCCAGCTCCTCTGGGCCTGCCTCACGAGCTAAAACCTGTCCCGCAGTCCCTTTTCCCCCGCGCGCTAAAGTTTGTGCAATCTGCTCTCTTTCTGGGCCAGCAACTTTTCTTACGACGTCCCCAGCAACACCTCTCATTCCTTTCTCAGAGAGTGGCGAGACAATCTCTCTGGCCCACTTCCCTGCTGCCTTGCCTGCCATTCCAGCGGCGGGGAGAACAGGGCCAAGAGCGGCCCCTACGCCTGCCTGACCGGCCTTCTGCTTCCAGAAGTCACCTTCTTCAGTAATAGGTATGGTTGTCCCGTACAACGCACCTGTACCTGCTGCTGTGCCCAGTTTTCCTAAAGCGGTGGCAGGAGCAGCCATTCTCGCCGCACCAACACCTGGAACTACCGCTCCAGCAACACCGCCAGCGAGACGAGCCCAGTCAAACCCTGGATCTCTACCGGCTTGGTATTTTTGCTCTTGTTGACGCAAAAGTTCAGAAAACCCTTCTTCTGGGATTTCCTCTAAAAGCCCTGTTTTTTCAGCAATCCAGTTATTAAAGGCATCAACATCTTTACGGACTTTCTCAGGAACAGCTTCGTAGAGCATCTGAGAAAGAGCGTCTACAGGATCTCTAAGACCTTTAATAAATCCAGAGAATTGTTCTTTTGTCTCTGATTGATCAAATTGATCGAAAGCATTACTCATCAGGTAAATACCCGTACTTTTCTTTAAATTGAGATCTTATTTCTGGCGTGTTGTTTTGCATTAAAAAATCTACGGCTTGAGGCGGAGCAACCTTTTTAGCGGCCTCTTTAGGTGTTGCTTTTTCTTTAGCGTTTAAATGCTCATATTTGCGCCATATTTTTTCCATTGACTCTAATGCGGCCAACCTTTCCTCTTTAGGAACGCTCCTATCTCCGACTTTAGCAGCCATTTGCTCATACATCAGCCGATCAAAATCAGATTGTGGGCCTTCCATGCGTGGCATCTTAGCCGTCAAGGCTCCGCCTATTGCTTCCAGTTGAGCAGCCTGTTTAGCACTTTCAGTTGACACACCTACCTGCCTTGCCGCCCAGTCTACGGCTTTCCCAATACCGCTTTCAGTAGGCTCACCAGTTTTAAGAATCTTTTTAGCCTCATCAATAGTTTCGCCAATTCCAGTCATGCCAAAGGAGCGTTTTGCTTCAAATTCAGCAGTCTTTTTAGCTCCTGAAACCGCTGCTTGAGTTTTTGGATCGTATTTCGGCGATAGCATTCCTTGAGACTCGTCTAGCTGCCATTTTCCTTTTCTGTGATCAAACACCATAGGAACAGTTTTCCCATCAATCACTACGTCTTTTGGCGTAAAGTAACCGCCTCTATCGCCTTTTTGTGATAATCCTATATATTTAGCCATCTCTGCTGTTTCAGGACTTGAGGCAGCTTGCAACATCGCTTTTTGAGGATCTCCCGGTACGGCAGGGACAGCCTCTTGCATTACCCGCTGACCTTCTGGGAACTCGGGTGGCCCCATTAAGGGTTCTGTAACAGCAGGGGCTCCGGGCGTCCCCATCGCTGTCTTCATAACTGCCTCGCTAAGCCGCTTTCTCTTCTCTTCCTGTTTGTCGATAGCGTCCTGGATTTTCTTCTCGCTCTCTTTCATTCCTTGTCTTGCAAGCAAGGCTTGGCCAATACTTGTAAGCCCCTGAAGGGGAGAATAAGGGACAGCCTGGGAGTATTGGCCTCCAGTGTATTGGGTTCCTTGAGGGGTTACTGCTTGCTGCATGAGGGCTTCCTGAAGCCTTCTGCGGCGCATTTCCTGATTATAAATACTTTCTGCTTCCATCACAGCATCCCGTAATTAACTGCGTAATACCCGTTAGGCATGGTAATGACGGCTTCTGGTCTAACTTCTAAGACCTCCTGAGCCATATGACCTACAGACCAATCCTCGCTCCATAGGTATTTAAAGAGGTAAATAGGAAGGCCAATGGCAGACTCACCTATTTTAATAATGTTTTTCTTAAGCCTTTGGTCAGAGAGCATGGGAATTGCTGCCGCACCAAGCGAAAATAACCCCTGCATCATTGCGTTCTTTTGGGCTTGCTGGGCGTTATAGCCGCTCATATCCCATTGGCCTTGCTGTTGGGCTGCACCCATGTAGTCAGCGCCAGGAATGGCTTGTTGGTTATAGAATTGATTAAAGGAGGGACTCTGAGGAGAAAACATACCTAAAGCGCCTAACTGCTGTCCTCTTCCTGCGAGTTCGGCACCATATTCCGTTCCTGCCTGTTGAGTAGCTGATATTTCGGCCTGTTGACGGGCGTCCGTTTCTCTTCGATCTAGCTGCTCCATTTCACGATTATAGGCTTCTGAACCTACCGGAATGCCTTGAGCAACTAATTGAGACCTTTTTGACTCCCTCGCTCTGCCGATATCCGTTCCAACCCTCCCCATCATAGCTTCCATAACTCGCTCTCGGTTAGCGCCAAATTCAGGAGCAGCCTGGCCTAGCATGGATGCCTTTCCGGCTTGGGTTATGTCGAATAGCTGCTGTTGTCCGGGAGAAAAAGAGACATTTTGAGACCACTGCCCGTCTGGGCCTTGCTGCCAAACGCTCGACCCAAAAGGATTGTACTGAGAGGCTCTGTTAGCCGAGGTTGCGGCTTCCGCGCCTGCCAAGTTGCCTGCTGCCGTGGCCTCTGCTGCGCCCGTAAAGTCCGGCGCGGGGGGAGGGCTTCCACCACCAAAAAGACTTGAAAGGGGATTAAGCCCCACCCCTTCTAAGCCGCCAAGTACTGAGCCAACCCCTCCGCCTAAGAATTGCCCCGCCGCTGAGCCTGTGAGTGGATTATCAAACATTCCCATTATAAAACTCCGCCTTGTTCATATACATAATCATTTGCTACCCATCTGACCTTTAGGTCAGCCGTGTTAATTTTTAAGCCACCTGAGACTGAGTACCCTACATTGTCCTTTGGTGAAGCCCATTGACGAACCACCTCAAGCCCTGCTGCCCAATAGGTTTCATCCCAGTTAGCCGCGCCCCATGTTGCCCCAGAGAAAACAGAGTAAGATGATGTCCCAGTTATCGGGTTGTCGGAAAAGTCGATATCAAACCCTGTCAGAAACGAAATACCACCATTTACTCTTAAAAGTGGCCTGTATAAAGTAAACCGTTTTTGCTGTGAGGTATTACCAAAGTAATTAAACGCCGTTTTCCCAATAGCAATTATCTCATCGCCATTATCGTTCGTTCCTGTCCATGCTTTCTGGACTACTGTTGAAGCACCAAAATAAAGCTCTCCGTTAAATTCAGCAAAACACTCCCCGTCCCATGAATCGAATTTGCACCATGCGCCAGTGATGGTGTTCATCACAAACTGAAAATGTTCTCCACCCTCAATATGTGGAATATTGAAGATAAGAGCGGTTTTTAAAGGAAGGTAGGTTATATCCCACCCGAATTTTGAGGAATATGATTGCGCCTCATCGTTGAATGCGTTGTTGATTTTGTCAGTAAGGGCAGATCGAGAATCCTGGGATTGAAGGGCGATAGATAGCGGGTAAATCCCTGCTTCGGTGACAACGATAAGATCGCCTTCATACTTAATATAAGACCGCCTGCCTATCGGCTTTGCTATTCGATAAACTCCCGCTATAACCCAGTTCGCCGCTACTGATGGGTCCGTTCCTCGGTAGACAAGAACCTCTCCTTCGGAGGTCATAAAAACCGCCGCATCGTCAGGACCGTCCCCAGAATCAAAAGACCATGTAGCCATCCACATTAAGTAACCGCCTCTAGTGCAAAAAGAGGATAGGTCGAATTCAGTTAAAGCACCACCTGCGGCACCTGCGGAAAGATACCAGAATGAAAGAGAGGCTTTTTCAATAAAGAAAAGTCGGCCTTTGTATTCATTTACATGGATGATCGAAGTCGTTGTCAAACCTGTTAATGCGGGGCTTGATACGCCTGTTATCGAGGTCCACGTACTGCCATTATAATAAAGTGGAGAGTCAACGCCATTAACAAGTATAAGCCAATTATTCGTACCATCGCCGAAATTAAGATGTTGACACTTTCCGTCAGTAATTGTGACACTTTGGGCACTAGCTGCTCCTGAACTTGATACGTCGTATACATCGGTATCTGACGCAGCAAACAATTTGTTTGTGCCGGACATTTGGTTATAAACCGCCAAAGTCTCAACCGTTCCCGTGATCGTGGTCGCGTGTGCGGCAAACCCGCCCCTTAATTCGCATTCTGTAGTACGAGGAAAGAAGTTAACTAATTCTCTTGCATCAGTCGGTGCCATTTCCGCAAGGGCGTCTCTTGCATTCCATCCTCCCGTAGGCGCTTGAATGCTGAAAACGGTAGATTTTTGCCCTCGGTCTGTTTTTACCCTTCTAGGTATTCTCATAGACTCCAAGATCCCTGAGAAACCACTATTCCGGGAATAGATTCTTTTTCCATCGTATCGGCTCGAAGCGTTCTTTTTATCCCCTGTCTTCCGAGTTCGTTTTGAATCATCTTTTCGTAGGTTACAAAATCCTCAGCATAATCGAAGCCTTTTTCTTTCTTCCACCTCCATCTTAAACCCATCAAAACAATAGGCTCAGGGAAAAGAATTTCGTCCGTATCAGCGTTGAAATATTGATAGGTGATGGTTCCGGCTGAGTTTATGATCCAATTCCATGAGACGTATTCAAAAGCCCACGTATTACCCGCCGGAGGGGTTGGAGTGACATATAATTTTCTTTCCCTGACTCGCACACGATAACGAGGAGACGTAGAGGCAAACCCTTTTTCTGCTTGCCACCCAGGCCCATCAATGACTTGGACGGGAAGGTTTTCTGTTCTATCCCAAAAGGTGTTGTGTTTTATATATCTAAACTTGGCGTTTCTTGTCGGTTTCTGTGCGGTAGCAACAGTCTCAATATACCCCTGACTTTCCGTAGCTACGGTGGTATGAATAGCCTCAAAGGTAAGTGCTTGCCAATCCCCTCTCCCTGACAGGTCGCTTCCTTCTTCTTCTAAAAGAGCGAGGATCTGAAGGACTTGTTCGTCGGTAGACCCTAAAACAGATGTTGGGACCGTTCCAATGTTTGTCCTTCGATAGAACTTTTGAATAATGCTTAAAAGGGATAATGCTGAGGACGAAGCTGCTGGATTAACTACTACTGCCATTTTCCAATTCCTTTATCTTATCTTGCGCTTCTTTAAGTTCTTTCTGAAGGTCTTCTATTTGCTGAAGGTTTTTCAAATGTTGAAGATATAATTTACCAAGAGCTTCTTCTACTTTTTGATCTATCATGCAATAGTCCCTACAGGAATATATCTCGTTAAAGCTCCCGGCAAAGTGACTTTAATAAAATGGGTGGTTGTTAAAGTTTTTGCTCCTATTGCCTCTATGGCATTACCAGTACCGATAGTGGTATTGAATTCTATCATTTCCTCTGAGATATCGGCCTGATCGAGATATAGAACAGGTATTGCGGCGGTTGTAGAGCTTTGATCTATATGTGTTTTAGCCGCAATAGATGAAGCAATACCTATTCCTATGTTTTGAGAGGAGTCTACTGTTAGGGCTGTGGTGCTGTTGGTTGATAAAGTTACTGATCCAGCATCAAGCGCACTTATCTCTAACTCACCAGTTCCTCTATGCAGGAGCTGCGTATTTGTATTTGCGCCGCCCGCCCTTCTTAATGACCATGCGTAGTTTGTATAGCTCGCGTCAGTTATAGCGTCTATTCCAGCAAATCCGTCTCCAGTTCTTCCTGTGCCTATCTCTATGCTTGCTGCTTCAGTCGAAAGCCCTTTACCTACTTGTAATTGATTAGCAGAAACATCTAAGAATAAAGCAGGAGAGGCAGAGGGGCCGATCTTAATATCGGTTGTTGATCCACCACGGATAGGGTCAAATAAGGTCACTTCATAACTTTCTGTATCCCCACCATAAGCAATAGAGATGTCATATTGGCCATCTGCTGCCCAGAATTCAAACTCACCATCGTCCGTGGTTGCTATGGGTTGAGTAATGACCGTAGAACCGTTGTCAGAGTAGATCGTGGCCTCGACTGCCGTCCCTCCATCGTAAACGTAAACAGAAGCTCCAGCGACAACTTCCCCACCTCTGGTTAAAAGGGTGTTTTTATGCGACTGCATCTTCTAATTTCCTACGAATGGTGGCTTCTTTCATTAGGTGGTGGGGCTTTTTACCGAATTTCTCGATATATTGTTCTTCGAGAGACTTTTCCTGCAAGACGACTGTTTTTTCTTCCTTGAAAGAAAATTTCGTTTCCTTAGGAGAAGATTCTGGGATTTCCTCTTTATCCCATTCAATCTTTAAATCCTCTCCGGTAATTTCATCATTGTTAATAGTGACTTCCGTGAGCGGCTGAGACTGCATGGAGCCTAGCCTTTGAGTCAATATTTCCAATTTGTCGGTAAGGTTGGAGATTGTGGCGTTCTGCTGGGCGATAGTCTTTTTAAGTGAGGCGTTCTCCATCACTAATGGCCCGGTGTCTTTTGTAGCCTGCACGTATGCCTTGGCTTTGTTTTTAAGCTCCAGCCCGCCCATTCCTAGCCTGCGTAAGCCTTGATCGTTCACAAGAGCCAGGTCTTCAATGGTTAGAATATTCGCCGCCAGGAGGGTTTTACATTGCGCCTGAGAGATGGCTGACCAATTCTTGACCGAAGTACCGTTTAACGGCATTTCTTCTCCCTGCTTCCATTTTTTATATCCTTCTTGCCAGAGATCGAGCCATTGCTGAGGAGTCCTGCCATTTCTGACATTCACCTGAACCTGACTAAACCACTTTTCAACTTTCTGTTCGTAGCAATCCTTGGAATAAGGTGGGGTCACTAAAACCCAGTCAACGTCTTTGTAAATAATTTGTCCGGCTTCCCTTGAAGCTGCTTTGTCTTCAATAGCCCGTTTTTCAAACCTGACTAAAGGGGGTCGCTCTTCTCGATCTAGTACATCACCTACTGCCATAAATCCTCCTAAAAAGAAGGGGGCCGAAGCCCCCTAATGTTATGCGGCTACTGCATCATCCATAAATGGACGGTCAATTTCAAATTCTGCTTGACCAGCAGCAGGCGTTCCAATAGCGGAAGCACCTTTAGCGCGTTTTACTCGATCACCCGCTACAACGGCATCATCAATGGTGCCTGCTGTGGCAGTTGCGTAGACGTTGCCATTATCGGCAAAGCCAGTTGCACAAAGACCTACAGCCTTACCCTGGATCTGGTACCAGCCATATTCACTTGCTACACAAGCGGACATAGCAACAGCAACAGGCCCAATGGCGTTAGCTGCCAACAGGGTTGTCGAGTAGTCATCTGCGTTATAAGTTACCCACTCACCTACGACGGTGGATGCGAGACCCTGAAGATAGATAAACTCGCCTTCTCCGTATGAAGGATCATACGCAGTAACGATTTTACCTAGCGGGTGATTCTGGGTGGTGGAGTTAGTGGCAATCGCCTGAGCGCCTGCCAATGGGGTAGTGATATGATAAGCCATTTGTTTCTCCTATATAGACTTATTGCGTGTATTTGGTGTTGTTAGAGTCTTTTCTACTGACCATCCACGGCTTAATCTTCTTCTAATACAAGCAGCAGACAAGCCAGTGTAGTCGGCCCATTGAGATGATGTCTTTTTCTTTCCGTTGAAAGTAATAACAAGATTTGTTCGCCTATTATTACCCTGCTCTTTCCTTGTGGCCCATCGACAATTCTCTTTTGAATATCCGAGCGAGTTGTTTATCCTATCAAGCGTCTTGGATGGTGGACGATTACCCATGTCTTCGTAAAAGTTGCTGAAATCCAGCCATCTCTTACAGACTGTAATTCCTCGTCCACCATAGCTATGGTAAGCCGTATTATTTGGATTTGTGCATCTTTGAATCATTGTTGCCCAAGTCCTATAAATTTTCGACTCACATAAGCCATGTTTAACAGGTTTTATCTTTGTTAAACACCCGCATGATCTGGTTCCGCCCTTACCCTTTAAAGCCTTACTTAAAGAATGGCTAGAAACGATAATTTTGTTACCACAATCACATTTACACAGCCAACAAGCCCTTTTCACACTTCCTTCGACTTTATTGGCTACTCGCTCGATTACTACTAATTTACCCACTCTTTGACCGATTCGGTCAATTACAGTTAATCCTCTTGGCTTCATGATATACTCCAATACAAATAATGTACTGTTTAGTATATCACTTTACCCACCTAATATCACGTTAAGTTATTGATATTTATTCTACTATGACGCTTTGCTGCGAACGATTGCTACACGTCATGTTACCCATCCAGATCAACGGAACCACAACACCATCCTGGTTGATAGGACGCTGTTCGTCCATTACTTCCAGATCGGCGTCACGATGCACACACAGACCCAAATACTGCGTATTCAAAAGGTATGCGTGTGAAGCAGGGATACCAGAACCACCGTCGTACAGAACATCAGCGTTCTTATACTTCAGGGTAATGAAACCCGCGCTTGCGGAGTCTTCCTTCATGTACCGTTTAATCGAGGTCTGAGAGTTCTCAAAATACTGGTAGTATACTGAGTCCATTACGATTAAATCCGGTTGGTCAGACGGGCCGCGATCTACTTCCAACCATGCTGGTAAAAGCATATTGTTTTCTATCGTGGTCGAGCTTGACGTTACTGACTCGACAGAACAATCAAAGAAATTGTTCCCCCAGAATGTGTAAACAGATGAATCAATACCGCCTACCGTTCCTGCGCCTGCGTCAGCCACGAGAGCCTGAAGACCGTTTATCTGATTGGTTGCGGTTCCGTCTGAATACATATCAGAAGAAAAGTTATTCGCAAATGTCCTCAGAGCATTCTTCATCTTTCCTTTCGCAAGAGAGGTGATTTTTGACTGGCCAGAGTTAATGCGAAGTTCGCGACCACTTGAAACCACGTTCAATGCAATCTGACGCCACTGGTATTCAGCAGCACTGATGACATCTGAAGCCTGGATATTCAAGGTGTCCCAATCGGAGTAACGCTGGTATGTACCATTTTCTGCGTAATCCAACGGGGTCACGATAGTTAGTCCACCATCGTCTTTCGTGTAATTGCCTTGCTTTACAATATACTTATAAAGCGCGTTACGATTGCTTACGTTATCAGCAATCTCTTTTCGGTGTTTACGGAACGTAGTGGACACCAGCTCCGTAAAGGTACTGTTTGGTGATGCCATTATGGCCTCCTATTTAACGGGATTGAATCTCTTCATAAAGAGAATTTAGTTCGTCATCGTCAAACATTTTTCCTTTAGACCCTGTAGGAGCCTTATTGGTGTTACTTTTGACATTCGTGGATTTGGCTTTCTTGGCTTTTTCGACTTTTTCCTGTTTCTCTTTTTCGAGTTTCTCTTGCTTGTCTTTTTCAATACGAGCAAGTTCTTTCTCGCGAGTCACCGGGTTGGCCCAAATAGCCTTCTCATAAGCTTCTTGTAACGTCAGTCCTGTATTAATAAACGGAACAATATCATCTGCGACATCATCAAAAAACTCATGATCGGAAGCAAAAGCCTCTACTTCCTTCATTGCCTTAGCCTGCTTTTCCTGTAAGGATTCTTGCTGACTTTGGCTTACAACTTGTTTTAACTGGTTAATTTCGTTTTGTAACTGTGTTACCTGTTCGGTTGGTTTCGCTCCATCTAAGCTGACACCATAAGACTGTGCCAACTGATTGATCATATCTACTTTGTCTTGATCGGTTTGTGCGGTGGATAATTTGTAATGGGCGTTCATTAAATATTGAACTGCTGTCTTTTGATCAACCCCCTGCGATTGTAAAAGTTGATCAAAAGGCGTTAATACGTCCCTTAAATCCCTGCCTAATGTAGCATCTTCTTTTGCGACATCGATACCTTCTCGCATCTGTTGTTCACGTAGTTCAATATATTCCTGTGCTTCTTTTGGAAGAGCAGACCATGTTTCGTGCATCTCCTTCTTCCATGATTGAGGAGCAGATTTTACTTCTTCTGGTTTTACTTCTTCTGTTTTTTCTTCAGAATCTACCTCTTCAGTCTTTCCAACTTCTTCTTCAACCGTCTCGTCAACCGTTTCTTCTTCTATTGTGTCACCGCTATTAAAAAGGTCTGCGGCAATACTTTCCTGTGCTTCGTTCATGTCGAATTCGCTGTCAGCG
>Ga0224511_10000044_pt1 | contig 40740 bp, 69 predicted proteins | sample SF_May12_sed_USG_2_FD_169988 | JGI IMG/M metagenome (GOLD analysis project Ga0224511, IMG submission 169988) | Sediment microbial communities from San Francisco Bay, California, United States - SF_May12_sed_USGS_8_1 | ecosystem: Environmental > Aquatic > Marine > Sediment | place: USA...
GTGGAGTAGAGGCTGTTCTGTAAATCGTATCGCCATTATCCGTGTAGACATTCATATCCAATTCATAGATATTGCCGTTACGGTAATCGCCGATTATATTTCGATTGTCGTAGAATTCATGACAATTAGCGTGATAGCGTCCAGACGTTCCGTGTTGTGCTTGGTGCCAAAGACCTGTTGAAGCGTCATACCGCCATGTGTCATATTCTGGAAAGGTTATTTCATAGAACTGATGACCCCCTTCACTGAAACAGTAACCGAAGGCTTCCGATATGTTATCGTATGACCTAATCTTTTGCTCAATGGCGTGTGTGGATATCCGTAGCGGTTTATAACCGTCTGCGCGGTAGATGATTAAATCATTTCCCAACCAAAAAAAACTATTATCGTTTTTAGCTGGCGTTTGTGCCGCACCGCATCCTTTTTCTACAAAAGAACCATCCAATCGGGAATAGGGAAAACTGGCTTCATTATGGTTATAAACCCATACTTCTGTTCCATATTTACCGAATACCCATAATTCGCCATGATCCGCTAACATTGACACGACATTTTCAGGATCAATTAATAACTGATCAAAATACAAGGCATCGTAGTTATAACCGTCAAACGCATTCGAGGCGAAAAATTGCCGTGTACCGGTTCGTGGAAATAAAAACCGTCGTTCTAAGTAAACCGCTCGATTGGTCGCGTAAAAAGCTGCATTGGTTATTTCTCTAACACCGTTGGTTGTGTCGTACAAATAACCCTTGGAGCCGTTAACAATGCATATCTCTACGCTATTGTGCGCTATATGAACCCGTTTATTGCCGGTTATCGTGCCTAAGAGAGTAGAACCCAATGGAGTGACGCTATACAACTCTTCACCGGATACGACATATAAAATGTCATTCAGCACTTTCATGCCATGGATCGGACCAGAACCCACCGTCTGATATAATGGCGTTCCAGGCGTGTTAACTAATAGAAGTTGGTTTTTAGAATCTTTCGGTTGCGCTTCTGGGAATAGATTAATTAATTTCTGTGCGTTAACCGGTAAGGTTCTGTCCTGAAAGGCATGTAATCCGAAGGGAACCGGGATTCTCATTGGAAATCCGGTTGAAATTGTGTCGATACGTTTTCAGTATCAAACCACATGACTTCATAAAGATATTCTTTAGCCTTCGTTTCTAACATACCGATACGTGAAGATCGAATACCGGACCTCAATGCGATATCAACAGCCAGTGTGTATTCGAGAGCCATATACCATTCGGTAGGGAAATCCACATCATTGGACACACTATCGATATCTTCAAACGGTCGATGGTAGATTAAATGTAAGGTATTACCGGCTGCATTGGCATCGGCTGGATTGTAAACGTATAAAACGCCACTGGTTAATTGTGGATCGTAATATATTTGAGTCGGAATGCCTTCGGCTGACTTATCACCCAACTTATCGTAATCGGTTCTGGCAATTATTTCGACCTGGGTATCATTGGAACCATCACGGTAAAAGGCTTCCAGAATCCTTAAAGGTCGTTCGCCTATGCCTGTTCCAGCCGCGCCACACGTGTATGATTGAGTGCTTTGTACTAAAGTAATGCTGTCTCTTTTGATCGCCCACAAAGGCATACCGTTCTTTTGAAGGTATTTAATGATCTTATTAAAACTGGCCATCCCTCTGATTGTTTGATCATTGGTTAGCGGTTCGATAGGATCTTTTACCCGCGCCAATTCAAAGGCCGAAGCAATTATTTGTGTGGCTGTTTGATTAAAATCGACTGATCCAGATGTTGCCATATCACAATGCTCCGTATCCAGTTAATACCCAAGCCGATCCGTCGTAACTTACATCGACAAACGCCGCTGTTGCACTGGCAATGGTTTTTAAACCACCCACATCCAAAGTAAACGCGCCCAATCCGGTACGAACCACTCGGAATGAATCCCCATCCACTGCGCCGGTTGTGGATAATGTAACTGTCCTATTTACAGTCAAAGTGGTTGCGTATTGTTGGATAGGAGCAGAACTGCCTACCGTCAAAGTAACGTCCGCATCACCAACATCGGAACCCACAGTATTTCTCGGCTGTAAGCCTGTGAAATTGGCGTCCATTTCCGCATGAGTCAAGGCACTGCCTTTTGTTGATCGCGTAGTAATAGTCACGGTAATAGATATCCAAATATTGCGTAAAAAGGTTCTACAGGATTCGTCAAATCAACTTCGACGTAGGTATCTTGCGCGTAGACATCGGTAGGCTCTGGACGTGTCCAAGCGACACTTTGATCTTCTTTGACCGCTCTTAATCGTTCTTGAGGGTGACGAGTTTCAAAATCCCATTTACAAACCCAGTCTTGTATCTGGGAGTTCCAACGTAACTCACTGGCTTTGTATTCCGTGCCACAGATAGCACAAACGGCGTTCCAGTCGCCCTTTTTGTAGTAGGACGACACAATTATTGCTCCAAGTCACTTAATATTTTTTGCGCAAATAATTCAGCCCTTATTATATTTCCTTTAGCTGACGGATGTAGATCATCGAGCGCGCCACTTACCTGGCCGTTAAATATGTTGTCTTGCGGATATTCGGCGCCGAAAGCAGCATCGATGTCAACCACTACAATGCGACCAGTATCACTTGGGTTATTAGTATCCCACCATGCCGGTAACGCTTTTATAAATGTGTTAACTTCGTTTTTATTATCAACATAAGTTTGGCTATCATACGTTGAATTTGCTTTTAAAGTTGGAACAGTGCCCACGTATATTTTTCCGGGGATCGACGCAAGAATCGTGGTCATGTGATCTTTTAGATCTGTATCAAAATTAGCGTGTACTGATGCATCGTTCGCGTCATTAGTCCCTGCTTGAAATAAAACGCTGTACGGCCTGTCTGCTAGCATCGTTGCACGTCCAGTTTCAAGCGCATCGCCCGATGAATCATTAACGCTTGATCCACTATTTCCGTGATTTAATGCCTCGCACCCAATACCTCTATTACGCAGATATGCCACGACAATATTTTCGAATGTATGATCGTGATATGGTGTTGCCGCCGCTAAAACCCCACCTTGATACCGCTCGCCCACCGACACAAACGAATCACCAAAAAACGCTAATGGTGTTAATTTTCTGTGCTTCGGTATCATCACGGGGCGCGTCGATATATGAAAATTGCGGATGTAATGATTTAATATCGAGCCATTGCTTCCGCCGGCATAATCGCCCAGCCACACGAACTTAAACATATCCGCGTATTGAGTGAAGGTGCTTATCTGACTAATTATGCCGTCCACATAGATCGACATTGTATTACCGATCCACGATATCGTTACAGTACAAAACCGCGACTTACCTAACGATGTATGTGTGTTCGCTGTTTGCGCGTCCGTCGTTTTCATCTGAGCTATAAATTGCTCTGATAAATTCATTCTATGTCGCCCCGCATTGGTCGGCGGGTTTCCGTCTCCGTGCGAAATTAAATATTCGTTAGTTGTATGATCATATCCGCCCGCGCCATCACTTGACGATTGGCTTGATATCCAAACCGATTCAACCTCAATTGAAAATTGGCCACCATTGTCTAGCGCCGAATATCCCAACGCGGATAAATCAAATCTTATGCCGCCATCTGTACCGACCAAAACACCTAACTCGCTGTCGTATGTCGGTGATCCTATTTCCACGCCGGAAGCTGCCGAAACTATTGCCGCTGATTTTAACGAGCACGATTTTATTATCGTTTCATCATCAGATCCGAACGGTATAATTCCTGGTATGTATTGAGTCATTTAATACACCGAATGTGCGCCGACGGCATCAGCATCGGTTGCACCATCTTGGTTGATTCGGATGTACTTAAATTTTCCTTTGAGTACCCCCGTTTTCCCGGTTGGAATAGTGATCACCTTAATACCGCCGCCTGTCGTAACATCATCAGTCAGTTCGACCGCTGCGACATCCCATGTGCTACCATCGTGCGATACCTCAACATCGGCGCTGTTGGTTCCTGATACGGTGAATGTATGATAGTTATACATTGACACGTCAGTTGACGTATAAATAACGGCATTATCCGCCGCCCCTGCTGTGCCAGCCCATTCCAGGTACCACGTAGCGGGCCAGTTGCCATAAGCCCAAACGCTACCGGCTTGCATTTCTACATGGGCAGCACCACTGGTAACTTTAATAGGGGAAGTTTGAACCTTCCCCGAATCGTTAGTAAGTACTTCAGTGGAATCTTTTCCATGAATGACTACATTGCTTCCCATACATCACCTATTAAGTTGCGATAGGATCAAGAATTGCGCTCAGATCCTCGGATATGACACCATAATAGTTCTCAGCAATCGCACACGCTGTTGCAGTGATACCGTTAGCCTGTGCGGCTGCACCACCACAAAGATTACGCATAACAATACCGGTAGCCGTTGCCGCAAGATTAATACAGGCATCCACTGTGCTGGCCGCATTGTAGATAATATTGTCTACAATAGTGATGTACGTTGCGACACCCGCGCCACCGATAGCCATGGTTCCCCAATCACCAATTAAAGTGTTATTGCGATAAACATCACCGCTGGGTGTTCCAGGTACATTAATGAAGTGAGTATTAGCCGCATCGTATGCCAAGGCATAACAATATTCGACAGTCAAACCACTGGACAGCGTGGTTAATGCCGTTTCGATGCAAACCAAAAAGTTCAGATCGACAGCACTTTGAGTAAACCGACAATTGGAGATTGTACAGTTCTGTGCATTCACATCGATGGCGGTTGCTACATCGGCAAAACCGGCGACGAAGTTAATGTTGTGAATCAGGATATCAGCGGCATCGACATCGACATCGGCAGTGGCGATGGTATCCAGTGTGACAGTAGGTATGAGTGAACCTGTACCCAAACCAATAACAGCAATACCGGCTACATCCAAGGCCAAACCAGCGGCAGCACTGACTGTTTCAGCATGCCCCGGTTTAACCATGATGATATCACCGCGATTAGCCGTACACTGACCGACAGCATAATCGATGGTCGCAAAAGGTCGATGAAACGTTCCTACATTACCATCTTGACCCCCAACTGCACCTTTTACCGGCGTAGTACTTGAGCCATCTACCCAAAATACTTCTCCTGGGTAGGACATAGTAACCGGCATACCTCGAATACTGATCCCATTAGCAAATCCATTAGGATAGACAGACATCATAATAATTTCTCCTGAACTAGCGTCGGCTTGGCCGAATACTCAAGCTGGCAATGAACCGTACAAAGACCGTGGATCGGCAACCGTGTAGGAATGTCGATACGTTGCTTTTGCTTTGGCATTACCGGTATCAAAATCATTGTCTTTCTCAAAGCGGATACCTCGGCGAACAAACTTACACAAGCCACCGGTAGGAACATTGGTTCGTATAAACCAGTTATTGGTATCTGTGAAATAGTTGTTTGCTTTAATACCACCGGGCAAAAGACCCATGGAGCGAATCGCATTAACAGCGTTATTAGCAGTATCGTTCTGTAATGATGATTTCAGGATTCGTTCTGCTTCAAATTGCAAGTTAACCGGAACATGCAGAGATTGACCTTGTAGAGCAATCTGCAAACCGCGATCATTCTTAGCCAAACCGATTTGAATCAACAAATCTTCCAAAGCGGTTTCGGATAAAGCCGCGCCGGGATTCAGCTCGTTAGAGAATGTTCCACCGGTTGTATTAGGATGATCGGTTGCTAACAACTCTTTACCATCACCGAAGGTATAAGCGTTATTACCGGCTCGATTGTAGACATTAGCCCCGACAATCTGATCCGTGGTGAACATGGAAAAGGCCAAGGATGAAACGCGACCCTGTGACACTTCCATATACATATTGTCGTCCAGCTCTTCTTCAGTGACGATATAACCCAAGCCATACACTGTATGAATAACACGGGTTACATAGCCTTGTTGGTGAGAGTCATACGTAATGGAACCGCCTTGAGGCTTGACTTGAGCCAAACCAAAGGAAGTCGATTGCACCAATTCCTCATAGGCTTTTTCCGACGTTTTAACATCGAACAAGTCCGCCGTTTGGTCGTTATGTCGGGCATACTCTAAGCCCCAGAATACGTAAACACCTGGCCAAAGCGCCTTCGGATGATTGCCTGATCCAATAACCATAATAGTCTCCTAAATTCCCAATGTGCCGACAGTACCTTGGTTCTGTGTGTGTTGATTAATCATGACTTCGACTTTTGCATGTGTCAGAGTCACGTCATTGTCCGGTTTGTTTGCACCGCGCAAAATCAACAATTGATTTGATGCATCGGCGGCAGGAACATCGGAAGTTGTATCCAGTTCTGCACCTGAAAGCCCCGAAGTCGTTGAACCTGAATGGGTATAGATCAATACGCCATTCAATCCCATACTGGCGGCTGGGATAGCGCCGTCGGCTTGGATTTCAAACACAATATCGGGATCGTCGCACACTAATGCGACTCGCTCAGTGGATGCAGGATTGTATTGCTTACCCAAATCCGAAGGCAGTGGAGCGAAACCAACAATGACACCTGTGATTCGATTAGCATCACCCGCCGTTGCTTTTTCAATCTCTGGCAGAGTGCCGATTTCGAATTCGCCTACACCTGCGGCTGAAACATGCGCTGCATTAGATCCACCGGCTACCTTAATAACAGGATCACCAACAAATAACGCCGTCGCATAGCTTGAATTAATGTAGTACGGATTAGCCGCGCCATTGTAAGCCGCGCCGTTTCGATGTCGGATAGGTCGTAGTCCGAAGGGGGAATCTGTGTTAGCCATATTACGCTCCTAACGTTTCCATAGTATTTCTGTTACCCTTTAATGAATAACTGGTTTCTGTTGCTTGGGGTTCCATCATTGATTTTTCAGTTTCATTGATTTGCGCTTGTTTAATAGCGCAGTTTTCCTGATAGAAATCCTTGCTGATTTGCATCAAAAAAAGCTTTTCCTCAGTGGTTCGCGAAGCGGGACGTGAGATAATGGAGCTTTTATTGATAAAATTATCTTCTCCAATAGTCAGATCATCAGAATTCGATACAAACGTGTATCCGGCATCTTGCAATTCGCTAAACTGAGACTCTTTAGCCCAATAGCCGCGCATACCGGGATCAAGACCGTCGACTTTTAATTTCTGTCGAGGCATTCCGGCAGGTATACGTGCTCTTTGCTGTCGTGTTTGTTTTATTCCCATTCGTACATCTCCACATATTGGTCGCGTGTCATTGTTTTATTCGCCACAAAACGGTCGCATGCTGCTTTAGCATCGGCAGGCAAATCTGCATATGATTTTTTGGATGATGATTGTCTACCGGATGAAACGTTACCGGAATCTACTTCAGCGGGATTATCTTTTTTGGGATTCTTGAATTTATCTGAAAAGGAACTTTTTATTCTTTTTTCGACGGTATTTAATAATCGTTCATAATCTTTATCTGAACCATCGAACCGCCCGGTTGCTTTCAATTGTTGGGCGATAATGTCGGCTTCAATTCCTAAATCTTCATTGTCTTTATACCACGGATTACGTTGAAGCCATAATTCCAGTATAGGATCATTTGCTTTAATTGCAACTGTTTGTTTATTAATTTGATCATCTATTTCTTCAACCCGTTGGTGATCACCGTCGGATATAGCTTCTTTCTTTTGTGCATTTAATTCTGCTAACGCTTTATTAATTGCCTTTTGTTTTTGTTCATTTTGAAACGCAACTAACTGCGTCATTTGATCATTTAAAGTATCAATTTGCTCTGCTAGGCGATCATTTCGCTCTTTCAATACTTTATTATGTCGCATGGATACTTCCAAATATTCTTTCGGTGATTTTTTATTTTCACCGGCATACTCTGGGTTATAACCCTGCTTCATTGCTTCACCTAATAACTCTTCTTCATTCATATTTTCTAATTCCATTGCTATCTCCTAAACAATCGCTAAAATATCTGTGTCTGAAATAATCCGATATTCGGTTCCATTCACTTCTTTAATAAATCCGGCATATTTATCGTAAATGACCGTATCTCCATTTTCGGGAATCGTACCTTTCCAATCGTCAAAGCAATTCCCGCCGACAGCGATTAACTCGCCTTCGATTTGACCGTGTTGTAATCGTTCCTTTTCTTTATTCTCTGGAAGGATTAATCCAGCGTTTTTACTGCGCCGCAAGGTTTCATCGGTTTCGGTTATATCTGTCGGTTTTACTACGCATCTACCCCATACTGGTCGCATCATAAAATCCCTCGATATCTTCAATGTCTAAGTTAATAATGTCGTCCAAAGTTTTGGCTCGCTCTGAATCTCTGTAGAAATCCTCTTCACTGCATCTATTACCCATTACGAATAGATCATTATGGTTTTGTGCCAGCCGCTGACTGAAGTCCTCCAGGTATTTTAGGAATTTCTTCGTTTGCGGGTTTGTTTTCCATTCCAGGTAATCCTCTTTGCTCCATTCCATCTTTTATCATCTCCCTTTGTTCACGGATTTGTTCCAATAATGCTCTATAGCCTTCTATTTCATCTCTGTTACCCATGCTTTCAGCTTTAGCAATATTCAATAAAGCGGTTGTTTCTTTAACTGCCATGTCAGAATCCGCTAAGGCTGTACTAATACGCATTTCGTTCAGTTTTACTATTTGATCAACTTCGAATTGACGTGCGGCCAGCTCTGCCTCTGGATTTGGTGGTGGTTGTAAAGCTTCCGGCGTCATTGGGAATATTTCCTCGACACCTTCAACATTGAGTAATTGCAAAAATCGTTTTTCCACCAAAGGTACGTTATAACCTTGGACCATCTGGGATCGCTGCATAATGACTTCCATGCGCGACAATCTTTGTGTGTCGGATGACATATTCGGATCAGCGGTAGGACTAATATCTGTTGGATCGCCTAAATAATCTTCTTGTTTTATTGCTTTTTCGTCATCTGAAATAATGTAATATTCCATCGGATCTAAATATTCTTTATTCAGCAAATAACGTTTCTGATACTCTTCTTTTAATGATCGGTAGACTCGCTGATAAATAGCGGTGATCACTTTCATACCTTCTTCAAGCGCCGCCATGGCTGTTGTAGCAGGCGTATTTTGCCCCGGCGTTTTACCCACCATCATGTCGGATACCGATGATAAGCGTTCGCCGTATTCAACCAGATAGTTTAATAATGTGAACAATGTGCCGGATGGCTCTTTAAAAGGCATCTGGAAGATATTCTTACGCAAATCATCTCCAGTACTATCGATCTTGATAAACTCGCCCATTTTGAATTTAAGAGCGCCACCTTTAAGCCTTGCCCCGCGCCCTATGAAGCCGCCCTGTCGTATTGATAATGTACCGGCATCTATTAATTGGTTAATCAGCGTATTAACCGATTCATTAATAGGCGTTAATAAACTCCCGAAACCCATATCATAAAAACCGCCATCGGGCGAAGGGATAAATGTATATTTGGTGAAATAATGCTTAGCGTGTATTTTTAATATTCTACCGTCTGTATCTTGTTTGATTTTTTCAAATCGATTCACTATCCGAAAGACTCTGCCTTCATCATCAAAGGTCACGGTATACGGCTCTTTATAACCGTCATCGTCTAAGTCAATCAGGCAATATTGTTCATACAATTCGATAGGCGCGTCGGTATCATCGTTTGGTTCTGTTAGACCTTGGCGATCATCTTGCAATTTATCCAGTTCATTTTTTTCACGCACACTGCGTTTTAGTTCATGTTCTAAATAAGTACCGGCTCTTTGCTTTTCGATAATTTCATTTTCATACTTAGGGATAACATGAGTGTAACGAGAACAGGTTTCCAAGGATTTGGCATAATAATTTACGACTAAATCATTAGCGTTAACATGGACACCTTTAACCATATCGCCGTCGTAATAGCTTTTTATGAATGATGACCCCATCATCGGCAATACGATTAATAATTTATCGTGTTCACTTAACCATGCTTTATCCTGCTCCAATACTTGGTAGGACATATGTTCAGATACACGTTTCGCCCGGTCGTGTTTCTCCGACGCTGCATCTCTACCAATGACCCGCATTTTTACCGGATTAGGTGACGAGAATAATTGTGGATAAATACGTGATTGAAATTGAATGCAAGCAATCGACAATAATGGAAATTTAACATTCGCCGCTTTAGCCCATGGCGTGTTTTTTGTTTCAGTGGATTGAATAGCAATACCGATGGCGGTTGCCATTCGTTTTTCCCACTCCCGACGTGATGTTTTATCTTGCTTATAATCGTCAAGGCATTTTTGACCGATTTGATTAAGCCTGTCTTCAGGAAGCAATTCAGCAATGTTTGTTGCGTCGTAAAGTGTTTCTATATCCATTACTGTTTATCCTTAACGAAATGTAATTGCCTTGAAATAAGCCCATCGGGCGATATTCTAAAGCGATACCGTAAATGGTATTTTCCAATATTGATTTGGAAATACTTACCGCGACAATCATCCTTTGAATAATGTGAGCCTTTAAGATTACCCTTCGTAATAAAGGTATCATTGGGATAAAAATCGCCTTCTGCTTTGTCTTTATTAGTAACCAGTCGTGAAACAAATGCCTTCATCTTCATAATCTTCCATCTCCGATTCGTATAATTCGTCATCCCACTCTTCTTCAGTGGGAGCCTCGATCATGTCGTCCAACATCAAACCCAACCAAGCAAACATGTCTACCTGATCCTTGTAAGTCCATTTCGGGAAATGCAATAACTCTTCTTCAAAATCTGGATACCAGTCAGCTCTTTTATTAAACCGAACTTTTCCGGCTCGCATTCTTGCCCGAATACTTTGCGCTCTGGCTAATTTGTCTTTGGTAGGGGATTTCGCATCGATGTTTATAAACGTTTGTTCATCGTTCATGCGTTTATACAGAAATGGACCGATACTGCGTTGGATGTTTTCCGACTCTAATCGGAATGTATCTAAGGGAAACCGTTTAGCTATACTGAATATTTCGTCACTGATTTGTAATGAATCCCAGCGACCGCGCCGAACGTCTTCTAAATGCAATATGCCGTCTGAATCGATACCACCCACACCTAATGCTGTGTAAGCGGATCGTTTATTCTCAGTGATGGCCAAATCACCGGCTGCATAGAAGGTTTTGCGTTTAGCGTAATCTTCTTCAGTCATTTCGATGAAATCTTCCTTTCGGAAGTAGGCTGTCGTGTTATCTATTGGATTGTTTAAATACTCCTGTCCGTAGACATCCAACATACCTTGACTGGCGTAATCTGCACGAATGGCTTGAAGACGCTCTTTTGGGAACATTTCCGCCCATAGCAAATTATCAAAGTGTTCATCGTGCGCCCGGTAGAGAACCGCTTTCCAGGGTAATTCCTTTTTAGAATACGTTTTTAACGGCTCATTAATCGTTTGCGGATCTTTATTCGGCGGCATCATTCGCATTAGTAGTGAATCCATGTGCATGACAGTACCGACAACACGGATTTTTCCACCAAACCGGATAATGGGTTTAACCACACCGAAAAACCATTTTCTGAACTTTTCACGCTGTAATTCGGATGAACAAATTTCTTCATCTTCCAAATCGTCCGCGATAACCAGTGAAGGTCGTTTGCGCTCCCATTTCAGACCACGCATTCTTTGCCCCGCACCCTTAACAATGATTCGGAACCTAAAGCCTGTCTTCTTCTCAACAACAATTTCGGTTTCGCGCTCTTTTACGAAGCGTTTAATGCCCAATTGAGGGTGATTTTGCAGAAATTCGTTCTCTTGCAGCTCAATTTTGATGTCGTTTAAGAAAGAAGCCGCCAACTCTTCATTGGCGGACAAAATAAGAATGTGTTCATGCTCTTCAAACAAAGCACTGGCGAGAGCATAAGCAAAAGTGACTGCCGTTGATTTAGCCGATCCACGTGGCGCAGCAATGGCCACTTGCGGGTGCTCAGAGGCGCACAAGGCCCACATTTCATAGTGATGTTCAGGTATGGGTTTTGGATCGTCGTATCGCATAGCGAGAACTGATTGGGTAAATCCGCCAATCGTGCGCCATGTGATAGGGGGTTTTTTTTCTGGGGGTTTGTTCTCCTTAACGCTCTTCATGAAAATCGCAATGGATACAATTTTGCATAATTATCTTCACCTTAACTTCAAGTGAAGAAATACGCTTTTCCAATGCCACACGTGCGTTCATGATCGTCAGAAATACAACCAAAAGGTTGATTGTGACCCCGATAAAAGTCCAAGTCTCGGCGTTCATTATTTCTTCAGACTCGAAACAATGTGTGGTCCGAAATAGAACATTAATATGCCGCCGCCCCATGGCACTAATTTCTCAAACATTGAAGACATGTATTCGCTGGCCCCAACATTAAAGAAAAAGACGATAATACCCGCGACAAAACAAATCATCATTGGTCCGACTACGATAAACGCTAACCATCGTCGGGTTACGGATCGCGTAGAATTTTCATCGTAGGCTGCTTTAATAAAATCCAGATACAACTGCCCTGCTTTTATTCGTGCTTCTGCTTTTTCCTCGTCTGTGTAAAAAAGTTTGTCTAATCCGTTATAAATTCCTTCAGCTCCCTTGACCGCCACTTTTCCCAAGTTATCCGCACCACCGAATAACGATGTAATCGCTGTCATAAATCCCATGTTAACCTCGCATCATTTCAATCAATAAAGTTGCCCGTCTACCAACTTGAACCGCCCACTTTGAATCTTTCATTTCGTCGGCGGCTTTACTCCAATCTTTGTTTTCAATGGCTTTAATCATTTTTTTAAATTTAGCCAATCGCGAAAAACCAAGATTAAACATCATGTCTACTAATACAGCTTGTTTATTATCTGGAAGGTCATCAAAACTTGGGAACAGTCTGCGGGTATCTTTTATCGCGGCTTCAACATCAATAACAAATTGGTGTTCTATAACGTCGGGGTGCAGACCAAGGTCTTCTATATTGTGCCCAATACCGATGGTGAGTTTTCCGGCAGAGCAAGAGTACAGCTTTTCGCTGTACCCTTCGTGTTTACGAATCAGCTCTTCAATTGTTTCAAGATTCAATTAATTGTCTCGGCAATAATGGCGGTTAACATCAAAATGCCAATAATTGTCATTACAACAATGTTGACTTTCTGATAATTACTGTCTATCCATTTTTTCATTGAATGTCCCCTAAAAAAAGATTAAAGAAATCCGCCCCGTGTCCGATATAGGAACAGAGGTGAGTTTATGCGACGACGAATATTTGAAATTACGTGTTTTGGATTGGCGTTTTTTATCGCGCCTGAGATATTACTACTGCTTTGGATCGTGGAAATGGGATTTTGGTACTTTTCCTTGACTGCTAAACCGACTAAAACAATGGGTTTTTAGTATTCACAACGCCCATCTTTCCAGGTGCCGCCGTTTTCTTGGCATCTAAGTTGTTTTTCGCGGTTTTCAAGAATAGTACCGCCTTGCTTGGCTATACCCCATCCTAAAATGCCCGGTTTAGGCTTGGATGATTTCTTTTTTGGTGGTGCTTTCGTAGTTGGCATAGTAGAACTCCTTAAATGAAAATAAATCCGGCTTACTCCTATTTGCCTCTTTGTACTTACCCGCTGATTAAGGATTGACCGCGCATTACACTAAAAAAGCATAAAGGGAATGTAATGTTGGCATAGGAGTCTTTTCACGTCTGCGCCGGTCGACGTGTAACATGGAGCATCAGCGCCCTTCGATCAAAAATAAATTCTGTAAGTCAGTAGGAAGCGCCGCACCATCACCGTAATAATATTGGATTAACATCGGTAACGCTGGCGCTCTTAGATGTTTCCTAATCCCTTGAGCCAAACGGCTTGGCCTAAGAAACGTAACACCTAAGTAATAATTCTGTGCTTGCTCATATTTATCCGTGGTGAAATATTTTCCGACCAGACTTTTGGGTAGTTTTTTCATGCTTCTAATTCCGGCTGGTAAAGTTCAGACGCCCCTTTCAATGTCAAAAACCAGACCCGTTTATCACGGAATCCACGCTCAGTCCCACCGGGAATATCTTTATGCGTGACATAACCTTCTTTCTCAAGCGCTTCAAGCTTAAAATACAGATTACCAATTTGCATTTTTACCCCATGAAGAGCTAAATATTTAGTTATTGATATTGAATAGGCATCGCCACCTTCAGCGAAAATAGCTTCTAATAATAATTTCTTAATTTTCTGACTCATTTATTCCCTCATTATCTAAATCCATTACTTACGTATTTTGGTTCCATCGTCTTAAATTTCTGTTCAAACAGTTTTTCACAGGTATGGCAAACCTCGTAAACACAAGGACCATTGTGAACGATATTATGGGGTTTTTCTTCGAAGCAATAAATACACCGAAGCATTTCCCGGTTACAAGTGGGACAACGTTTGATCATGACTACTCATTCCATCTCCGTGGAGATAAAACAGTAATAGCCATTATCCAGATAAAAAACATAACAAAGGAACGAACCCAGTCATCACCATTCAACAGAATGATTTTCAGACAGACAAAAGTGACTACCACTGTATATAAAAAATCGATTATCTTTTTCACGACCTTCTCTGTATATAAGCGTATGTACTTATATAGAATGAGTCTAATTTTCAGTTCTCGCGGAAGTTACCGATTGACCACAAGCACCTGAAAAAGCTTTTCTGGTTTCCTGAGCCTCATAAGCATAGCTGTTTCGAGGCTGAACACCGATATAAGAGGCTTGTTTAATAGCATCCAACCCAGCGCCCAGAAAAATAACCGTCCACCCGTATTTAGACTCATGCTCTTCAATCAATCTCTTAACTGCCATCATCGAATATTCTTTTGAGCAATTTTCTAAACCATCTGTTTGGATAACCAAAATAACCTTCTCTGGTTTTTCTTTAGTAAACCGATTTTTTACATGAGCAAAGGTTTTACCAATAGCATCATATAATCCGGTCATTCCGCTGGAGCGCCATTTTCTAATATCAGGGGCTGAATTGAGTTTCCCTTCATAATCTACGTGATATTCATTATTAAACCATGCGATGGTTAAATTGGCCTCTCCGATTTCTTTTTGGCCCTTTAAAAATTCATTAAATCCGCTGCATGCCTCTTTGGCCACAAGTTCCATAGATCCCGATCCGTCTAAAATACAGATTATCTCTTGCATTATTTTCTTCCTTTATTTTTCACTTATTTCTGATGTTTAATTCCAAATTGATAACACGATCACCATAAATACAAAGTTCAAATTCGTCGCCATCTTCTAATACTGTTGTGTTTTTAATATCGCCTTCTGTCAAAAGGATTGCGACTTCGGTATCTTCTGGACAATTTGCTGTAATATTTACTTTGCCGGTCATTTTCTCTTCCTTTCCATAATTATTTTCTCGGATAGAAACCGATCACTGCCAATAACCAAACAAGGGTTAACATTACAACAGAAAACCAATCATCACCCTTTTGCAGTATGAGTTTTAAACAAATAACAGTAATTATAACTATGTAAAAAATATCAAGTTTCTTATTCATGTCGACAAGTGTAGACACTTATTTGGTATAATCAATTTATTTAAAGAGATAAAAATGACTGCCCATCTATCATACTTCCAATAGAAATCTACCCCATACGGAACTTGATATAACGGCAACTGAGTTACCCCTTTGATATATTCCCGGTAATTTCGAGACTCGGTTTAATTAAATCAATGACTTAGAAAAGAGGTTCTAACGGATTTTGAATAAAAAAAGCCCAGAATCGTTAAATTCCAGGCTTTTCTTAGGTAAGGCCCATTGCAAGGCTCAGTTCTTTATACTCTAAATCCAAGGAAAAGGCCATATCTCGTTGGTTAAATAGTGAACAGCCTTTTATTTTTGTTGCAGTTTTTGATAGCGGGTGTTGCTGTATTTGGGACAAGGGGGGTTTTGCCCCCTACCCCTATCGTTCGTGTGCGTATAGAGAAATATCTTGTTAATTAGTAAGTTAGACAGCATACAAAACACACATGGATCACATAAACAGAGCCATTTTATACGTAACTCATTGTTATATTTGGGGAACGCACTGAATGATTAATCCAGTTTGTCTATAACTACTTCCTTAGCGCTAAGAAACCGCTCAAATTCGGCCTGTAAGTCACTGATTTTAGCACTACTGGCCGATATGCTAGTGGGCTGGTTGTTAAGTATCTGCCGTTTATCAAAGGCAATGCCCATGATCTTAGCTGCATCCATAGCTTTAACGTTATCCGTATCTAATTGTTTTTCAATAACTTTTCCAGACTTCTCAACCAATCGTTGAAACAGAGCATTATACTCAGGTTTTTTTTGTTCTTGCAGTTTATTTAGTAGCGCGTTCCACCACTCCGACTTAGACCATCCATACAGCGTAGGTTGAGGTATACCAGTCATTTGCGACAATCTATTAAGATTGCCTACAGTCATATACTGCATAACAGCCGATTGTTTCTCTTCAACGGTATAATATGAGCCAACACAAGGTATAACAACACCTAAATAGTCATAAGGCAGTTTCTCTTCTAACCCTTTGCCTTGGTCACTCATAGAATAATAATCCTTTACTGGTTATCTGAGACAGTCTGACAGTATTCACAGACACGGTTTACAGGTGCGCCGCAATTCCGGCAATTAGTGCGCTGGCCTGTTTGTATGGCCAGACGTTTAATAACTGACTTGGATTGTTGCGCTGATTGGTATGCGCTATAGGCTGATAATGCTAACGATGTCCACATAATATACCCCTATATGGTCAAATTGTGACCGATATCACATTAATTAGTAAATTACTGGCAGATTGGTGTTGACAGGTGGGCGCTCACGTGCATAATTAACTCATACGTTTAATTAATCACATACATGGAGCAAGCAACTATGTCACTATTCAGACTTAAAAACGGTGTTGATCTGTCCAGATACGCTTTACATTGTGGCTATATCCAGGAACGGGACATTGAACCAGGGTTAACCCTTACTTTATGGCACGAAGGGGGGCCGTGTTACCACGTGCGCTTACATGACCATAATAATCATAATCGGATTTTTTGGCATGTAACCGAATCAATCACCGAAGCACGGAAGGTATACAAGTCTCTAACTTGTAGCATTAATGGAGCGTGCAAATAATGATCAATCGCACCAAACAAAAATGGCAAGTCGGCGAAGTGGTAAAAGTCGGTTTCCTACGCCTTCGGATCATAGAACTTGAACCGACCCCCGGTGATGGATTGCCCGATGCTTATATACTTTGCGGCCTTGGCGATAACTACACCCGCCGTTATAGGTTTGTACCGCATAACGGCCTGGAACGATTAGACAAATAACCCTTTAACTTACTGGAGTATAGAAAAATGAGCGCTTATTTAGTAGATCCAAAACAAATTGGTATAATTGCGGCCTTTACTGAAAAAGCCGATATCCTTAAATATGCACCTTGCCATGGTTTAAACATATCTACCGGCGTAGAAGCTGCCGAATTTTTAGCCATAGGCAATATTATTTCAATAGAAACCCGCCACCCTGGAGAAGACGCGGCGAATCAGTTCCTAGACATTGATAACGCCGAATATATAGAACAAGCTAAGAATGAGACAAAACGCGCCCTTATTAGCTCTCAATTGCGCTCTAGTGGTTACATTGCCAAGCTGGCAGATAATTTAGAGTATCAATCGTGTGAATTTGATGAATATTACGCATCACCTGCTTACACCGTTCTTACTGCTTTGCGTAAACATCTGGCTAGATCCTTGCCCGATTATGATTCATCCCCGTGGGGGCTTGATTAATGGTTTCTATCGCCTACCTAACCGGACTAAGTATTGTATTTTTATTAGCCATTATTAATATGGGGTAAAGTATCATGGATAAACAAGCAATGATCGACGAAATACTTTTGGTATGTAAAGCAAACAATGTTTATACATCTGGAGAATTGTTCTTTAGTTTGGTTTTTCGTACCGAATCCGAATTAATGACAATCTGCAAAGAACTACACATAAAAGTATAAAGGGATCAGACAATGTACACTTTACAATTAACTTATTTTAACCCAATCAACCCGCGTATGACTGTCCGATTCACTTTTGAAACTTATGATATGTTCTGTAAGTGTTATTGGGGTGCGGTTTCTAATAATGCCGTGATGCTGATAGAATCCATTTAATAACCATTTTCATGTTGTGCCCATTTGCCCGCGATTGTTGCGGGCTTTTTTTTTGCATTTATTTTGCAAATCGCCTATATAAAAGCTTGACAGGTGGGCGCTCACTCTCTATACTTCAGCCATAGTCAATCAAAAAGAGGAAAAATACAATGTTCAGCGATTTATTAAACCAATCAGTTAAATCAAGTTTTGACGCTAATTCATACAATAGCGTTTATGTTCCGCCCTTAACCTTAACCCATAAAATGGGCGGTGTTTATGCCTTGAATGAGCCAAGCAGGGAATTAAGCACAATTCAAACATTAGCCGGTCATGATTTTAGTGTTGATATGGTCCCAGTTCACTTGGCTAACGGTACTGAAGTTCCAGACAAGCGAATTGCCGTTGATGATAACGGCTCTATGCTTGGTAACGGGATCGTAAGTAATAACTATATGCCTTGCCAGCCTAGCGAATTGTATTCGTTAGCTGGCCACATGCTTGGTCTGGATGACGAAATGACCATTACCGATGTAGTGACTTCTCGAAATAAAAACATGATAGGCTTACAATTGAATAAGGGTTCATGGTCCCCAACTGGAGAATTTGGCGACCGATTAGAAAACAATCTATTATTATTGACCACTTTCGACGGCACCAAACCTACAAGCATACGAACAATCAATTTTCGTCCTAAATGTTCCAATCAATACGCGGCCACTAAACAGTTAGCTTCAATCCGTCATACGTCGCGATCAGATCAGCGTATATTCGAATTGCGTAGACTTTTGACCGTAGTTACTCAACAAATCGAACACACAAATGAGCAAATCCAGGCGCTGGTTTATAAGGCAATGTCTAAAAAATCAGCGTCCAAATGGTTTTCTGATTTGCTTTTAAGTGGTAAAGACTTGGCCGATATGGAAGGCCGCGCCAAAACGGTACACGATAACAAATTGAGTGATTTTGAACGGATCTTGCGCACTGGGGCAGGCTACGAAGCCGGAGAAAACACCGCATATGCCGCATTCAATGCCTTGACTAATTACTGTACCCACGAAAGAGCGACACGATCATCTGAAAACACCGATGAAAATGAAGCACGCTGGGATTCAAATCTATTCGGGAGCGCGGCAAGCTTTGCTCAAAGTGGCTTTGATCGATTGGTTAAAATGTAAATAAAAAGGGGGGATTAATTCCCCCCTTTATTAACTTGATACCAATTATAAGTATACCTTTAATATAGGTTTTTCTCGGTACTAAGTCAAATAATTTAGTGAGCACTCTCGGTTATGATATGCTATTATAATTAATATTAATTAAATGGAATGAATTAATGTTTACAACAAAAATAAATGATAGTAATTGTCCGGTTTGCGGTTATGAATTAAATAGACTTAGTTCTATTACGCATGAAGAAAAACCGCGACCTGGAGATTGTACAGTGTGTCTTAAATGTACATCATTTCTGTTGATAACTGACACCTTCGGCCATGCATTAATGTCTGACAAACAAATAGCAGAACTACCTGGAAAAATACGTTACCAACTTTTTCACATAAGGGAATTAATTAATGTTTCACGTACCAGAAAAATATAGGGTTCAAGGGCATAGCTCTTTCGGTAACAACGGCGCGTTTTTTATTATGGATAAAACACTATTGCACCCCTTGAATATAATAGCCAGTGACGGCGAAGGATGGGAACATGTAAGCGTGTCGTTAAAAAACCGCACACCGGTATGGTTTGAAATGTGTTTTGTTAAAGAATTATTTTGGGATTCTGAAGACACAGTAATTCAATACCATCCACCAAAATCCGAATATGTCAATTGTCATCCGTTTTGTCTCCATTTGTGGCGACCCATAGACGGACAAATTATATTACCACCGTCCTACATGGTAGGACCGAAAGAGTAAAACTATGGCTAAAAAAACTATGGCTAAAAAAGTACTCACGAAAGAACAGCGCTACGTGTTAAATATGCGAACCAATGGATTTGTGCGTAAGTCTGTATGGGTCCATAAGGACGACTGGCAAATGTTAATCATTTATTTAAAGTCATTAAGAAAGATTCGACGAAACAAGGAAATTCGACAAAGCAAAAAGGATTGATTATGCATTGTTCATGTGGTGGTGAATATCAAACTATTAAGCAGGATGAATTAATAACGACCCACAAACAAAAGCAATATAACCTGTTTGATGATAGAGATATAAACATATTGATTTGTAATCAATGCAGGGAATTGCACCCTGTATTAAGTACCTATTTAGACCTTAATTTACACCTGCTTTTTTTGGATAAATCAAAATCCATTCTTGACAAGTATTATCCAATTATCCAATTTTTTTGGATAGGAAACAATTTTATGCTTGGTTTACTTTTTGCAAGTATTTTTCTTTTCCCTTCGCTGGCTCCAGCATTAAGTTATAGCGTCATGATTGTAGCAGTATTTTTCTTTATAGCCATTATTCCATTCACTATAAAAATAATAAGTTACAATATTCTTTTAAAGAATCGACCACATGTTGATATAAAGGTAAAGCAATGAGACCTTTCTATTTTATCTTAGTTAATAAAAAACCTGTTGTCTCTAATAGAGATCAATGGGCGGATTTATTTGAATTCCATAACAGACGCGTAAGAATAACTTACCTATTAGATTGCTATGTCTCCACTGTTTTTTTAGGATTTGATCATAGCTTTAGTGATAACGGTCCGCCATTGCTATTTGAAACAATGGTTTTCGATGATACAGAAGAAAAATACATGTCTCGCTATTCGACCTGGGATCAAGCCGTATTGGGTCACACTATCACAGTAAAGCATATTCAACATACTTCAACCCGCGAAGTTATAGCCTATGTTGGTGCAGTTTTTGGCATTATGCTAATGATTAATTCTCTTCACACTCTTTTTCAATTAACCCTTAAGATTTAACTAACCTGGACGATAACAATATTATGATTAAATGGTTTCTGATTTTATTAATCCCTATCCTTAACTATCTGGATATAATCGACTGGAACATGTGGCTAGTCTTTACACCGTTTTGGATTTATTTAGTGCATCGATATGTGACTAAATACATTAGATTTGTAAAGGAAGTCAAACGGGTTACGGGTTACTCATTACATTAATTATAAATTGTGCTTTGTTACTACCGCATAAATACCACGCAGCGCCGATATTGCTTCATTGCGTTTAATTGTGTACGTTTTTACAGAGCAATTCAACACCGACGCGGCGACCGAATTAATTAATCTTTCCACGTAGGTTAATTCCAGGCAGATTATATATTCCTTTGGCAAGTATGCCAGCATTAACAAATCCAATTTTTCTGCTATCGAATCCTTATAGATTGGGGTTACGTTTCTTTGTTTCTCTAAAGGCGTTTCAAATTGAGAAGACACATAGTTTAGATTTGCTTTTTTTGCGGACCGTTGCCAGTTACCCCATTGCCGTAGCATTTCAATCATTGAATCGCGATCAATCATCGAATGATTTTTTTTCAATACATTACCTAACATTGCTCTAGTCCATACTTTGCAATCAATAAAGCTTCTGCTCTATTGTGATCCTTTACACGGCTTAATGGTGCATTAGGAAATAATTGAATCGCTTTAGCTCTCACAATTTCTTTATCGGATTTTAGTTGGTATTTCTTTTTCCACGTTTGTGGCGTAATAATCTCAACAGCGAAACCCATCACAGAACACACGGCGCGAATACTTCCGAAGGTATCACCCATGGAAAACATACTGGCTACACCTTGTCCCGGCATAGACGCAGTGCGCTCCAAAAATATTGGCCCATCATTGTGATGCATTAATAAAATCTCACTTAATCCATTTGGGTTTATCATCTTTTTAATTTTTGATGTCCCTTTACCATTAGCCATAATGGGCAAATCATACACCGCATAATCACCGTTATCGTTAACAACAGCGACTGCACCTGTAATACCTGGATCTATGCCGATGGCCATTTTGACCCTTTGATTTTTTGTTGGCCCCAATTATAAAATTCTGTTTGTTTCCATAATTCCTGTTTTGTTTTTGTAATTACCACATTGTTCATTATAGATATAGCGAATTGACCTTCCATTATGACAATACGGCAATTTCGTATAATCAAGGGCACTGTTACATCGCTAATAGTCATCGGTAATTGTGGTTTAATAGCTTGTTCATATTCTTGATGATTCATTCTTTATAGCCTCTTGGTAAAAATCGAATTAAGTCATGATCAACACACCATTGATATAATACATTCGGCGGAACTTCTCTAAAGCCTGAATAATTACCTAGCTGTTTTAATAATGCTTGCTTGGCCCACTTAACGACATATTCACCGCGTTTCTTTTCAAACCATTCACGCGGTTTTAAGCTGGTTTCCCCTTCGTTATGCTGTTTAGTATGTTCCGCATGAGTCAAAGGTATGCAAGCATAGGGCGGTTTATAACCGGTTCCTGAATCCGTGGAGCGCCTAACGTGCGCGGCCTCGCAACGTCCGTCACCATTAATATATTCGCTGTATTCATTACTGATTGCTGATGGCTGTAATTGAATCCACTTTCGGAATTGTTCGTCTGTTCCAATAGCCTTAAGTACATCGGGAGCATAAAAGAATCCATTTCGATAAAGTTGTCGCGCTATCATTCCATAGTCTTCTTCAGTTTCTTTTTGCTCAAGAATATCGCCTTTGGATATCACACAATTTAGTATATGCTGGCTTTTATCGTTTGGTGCATCCAATCCACGGAAAGCTTCAAGCGGATCGCCTTCACCATCCCATAATCGGATTGTTAAGTATTTACCCCTTGGCCTGGATTCACCCCAACCTAATATTTGTATTTCACCGTAATATAAAACGTCCATTTTTAATCCTAATGTGTCACGTGGAACAATTCATTTCATTTAATAATTTCCATTTCTAATACATCGGCGTGAAATTCATCCTTAAGTTGCTTTAATAACAAAACATCCTTTTTGTTCATTTCCGCTATGATTTCTTTTTTTCGCGCCTTATCGATCATTTGCCAATTAAACTCCAGCGGATTGTCTTTCCAACAATTCATTTTTTTAATAGCAATCGTAATAAATCAGGGTTATCTATAAGCACTGCGAACAAACTTGATTCCAGTGATGTAATAATATTGTGATCAAGTTTTAACTCTAACCGATAATTAATTGCTTCGATTATTTCGTGTATCAATACGCATTTGGCATGCTCTTTTGAATTTTTATTAGAACAAAGCCTAATAAGGCATTGCGTCGTATGGCATTGACCAATATCAGACATACCTGACCGTTCAGAGTCTTCATAAATTATCTTGTAATCTATTCCCAATATTCTTACTTTATTAATCATACATTCACCCAATGATTCATTGTTTTAGTGGGATGACTGGAATATTGATTACAAGATTTGTGAAAATAAAATCCGAATATTCCCTCCCACGCGAAATGTCTTTGTTTCGCTATTTTTAAATAGGCGTCTGGCATACTGGCATCGGCTTGCTTATTATCTTCTTTTGATTTGTTCCGATGCACTATAAAAATATTATCGACCAAATCGGTTATTTCTCCCGCGCCACGGATGTCGAATTTATCCGGTATTTTTTTCTCGGTATCGCTTTTGCGGATATGATGTACTAAATGAACATGCACCAAACAGGATTTAGCTAACCAACAAAGCTTGTCTACAAACGCAGCTTGTTTATCATAAGCTTCGCGATTAATACCGCATTTAATTAACGAATCGATAACAACATGTTTTATTTGCTTACTGGCTGCATAACGTATTAACGCCAATATGCGATCACTATCAATACTGTCTGTCTGATCGTATAACCACAAACGATTATCGGACCATCTTAAAATTCTTTCTTGGTATTCTTCTGGCGGTTCCGATGTTCCCGCGATTTGTTTAATCATACGTTCCATTGTTGCTTCGGGTAGCATTTCCATCGATGCAATTAGCCATTTGTTTAGTAAACTCCAGGCGCACACTTGACTCAGCATCATGGATTTACCATGGCCATTAACTCCAGCCCATAACGATACTTCACCTGGACGCAAGGCTATGCATTCGTGTGTTTTGGTCCATGGTAACTGATCACCGTAAATACGATCACCTGCCGCAAATCGTTGTCTGACTTGTTCAATTAAACTGCTTGGTTCGATTAAAAATTGACTCTCCTGCTTTCCCATGAATTCTAATAAATCATCATCTATGACTTTATGCATTCACTTTTCCTCACTTTCATATAAGCTTGACGTTCTCGTTCCATGTCAGCCGGTGACAATCGTTTACCATTGCGTCTGTCTTCTTCAGCTAAGGCCAAAATGGTTTTTTCTCTTTCCAGTGGCTCGTTCTTGCGTTCCTGTACGGCCTTCTCCATCGTCGCAAAACTTTTGTAATGCCGCAGGCTCCCTTCTGGGAATAAATCGCTGACAGACAAACCCAGAGCGCCTAGCACCTCTAAAACATCGCAACCGGCAAAGCATTTCATCAGGATTCGACCATCGGGCAATTGCATTAAAGACAGTGAGGGATTTTTATCGTCATGAGCAGGACAACACGCCATAAAACCGTTGCCTTTGTTTTGTACTTTTTGCAATTGGCTTAAAATTAACTCAATCATTAAATGAACTCGACTGGTATTGATTCATTTTCTTTTTCGTCGTTCCAGCGCTCGCCGTTTAGATACGTTGTCGGTAACGGAACATATTGCAAATCAACATTGGTAAATCGATCCGCTAAATCACTGATTATTTTTTGTCGATCTTTTGTTGATAATCGTTTCCAGATTTGGAAGGCTTTTTTCTTTGCGGATTTTTTTGGATACAGACTCCAAAACACACAAAAGTCTAAATCGTCAGATTTGGACATATTATTTATATCTGCTTCTGCTTCTGCTTGGGTGTACTGCGGTCTAATTTGTCCACCATTGTCTACAGATTTGTCTACTTCTTTCTTCTTTGCTCGCTCTTTTCGTATCCATTCCCTTTTGTATTCTTTCCGGTGTTCCTGATCACGTAACGCTCTGTATTTCGCATGATTTAATAACCGCCAACCGCCGTCGATGATTTCGATTCTGCGCCCTTCATTGTCTGGGGTGCGGCTATATTGATCAGGCGCTAAAAACCGGTTTAAGGCAATTTCAGTATTCGCTAATGAAACCTGCGCCCTATTCGCCAAACCGGGAATGCTGGCCCACACTCTTCCGTGTTGATCGGCCATAGCCAACATAGTAATCCAGACAATTCGTATATCGGATTTTTCGCACCAGATAGTTGATTCGGTGATAGAAGAAAATAGCTTGTTGAAGGTCATACTCATTGATCTTGGCTTACCCTGATTGACTGAGATTTACCGTGTATCATGTTAACGGTTTAACTTAGTAACTTTGCTATAATTATATTTTGATCTTAGCTATATTTTTTATCAATTCAATACCTACGCTGTATATATAGAATAAAATGCACGTCTATTATGAATAATTAAGTAGAATGAAAACGGAAATTATTTTTTATTAGAAATTGTTTGACTTTGATTACCATTGAGCTAATTTTATTAGTCCAGGCATCATAATAATAATCAAGGGATCATTGGTATGGGAAAAGAAACATCAAAAGAATTGACTATTCAAGGCTTGCTACACAACTATAAGGATCAGATAGCCTTGGCGCTACCCAAACACATGAGCGCAGATCGTATGGCCCGTATTGCTCTGACAATTATTCGTAAAAACAAGAACCTTGAGAAATGTAACCCCATTAGTTTATTCGGCGCGATTATTCAAGCCAGCCAACTCGGTTTGGAAGTTGGCATTCACGCGCATTTAGTTCCGTTTTATAATAAGCATACCAAAACCACTGAAGTTCAAATGATCCCAGATTATAGGGGACTCATGCACTTAGCGCGTAACTCTGGAGCTATTTCTATATTTCAGGCGTCGGTTGTGCATCAAAATGACCAATTCGATTATCAATTTGGCACTGCATCATTTTTGCACCATAAGCCTGAAAAAAGTCAGCGGGGTGAAATTATAGGAGCCTATGCCGTCGCCACATTTAAAGATGGCGGATCACAATTTGATTACATGACAAAAGAAGAAATTGATTCGATCAGGGACCGTAGCAAGGCTAAAGATTCTGGCCCTTGGGTGACTGATTACGTTGCAATGGCACAAAAAACGATCATCAAACGCTTGTGTAAATATCTGCCGGTATCCATTGAGCTACAGAAAGCCGTCAACCTAGATGATGTCAATGATTTGAATATGTCTCAGTCTAATATGGCCATCATTGACAGTGAACTTTTGGAGCCTGCCAGCGGAAAGCCGGACGTAGTAATGCCTGAACCAGTGGGTGAATAATGGATATTGCATTCGATTCAATCAAACATGAGTACCGCGTATTCGGTGAAGTACAGCCGTCTGTCACTCAGATTTTGGGCCTAGCGAATTCCTATGAATTTGTCGACAAACAATTACTGGAAAAAGCCTGCCACTTCGGCACAGCGGTACATCGGGCAACAGAATTATACGATCAAAAACTATTAAATATTGCTACGTTGGATGTTGCCTTAATACCGTATTTGGAAGGATGGAAAAAATTCCTAAATGACACGAAATTCAAGATACTGGATTGCGAATTCAAAGTGGCCAGCAAACGCGGTTATGCGGGAACATTAGATCGTATAGGTTACTTAAACGACGAATTAACCGTCTTAGATATTAAAACCGGATCAGTTATCCCTAAAACCACGGCATTACAATTGGCGGCATATCGTGGAGCCTATCAGGAAATGACAGGCAAACCCATTGCTAAACGGATCTGCGTTAAATTAAAGCCAATGGATTACAGTATTACCATATATGACAATGATTATGATTTTCAAATATTTCTCAATTTCTTAACTGTCCACCAGTGGGTGAATGCGAAATGAATGATTTATCCATTACAAAAAACGTATTGCAGGAAGCGAAAACTTTCACCATCAATAACCAAAGCGATTACCTAAAAATTAGCGAGTTTGTGAAGGTTATTAAAAAACACAAAAAAAACTTTGATGACAAACGCAAAGAACTCAAAGCGCCTATTATCCTGCAAGCCAAACAGATAGAAGATTTATTTAGAGAACCTATAAATTCTCTGTCGCAAGCCGAAATTGAATGTAAATCTAAAATTATCCATTATCAACAAACAATCGAGAAAAAATCGGAACAAGAACTGGTAAATCATTTAACAAAGCATACTGCTAACAATGAATTAATGGGTGAGAATAAGCCTATTAGTGAATATCAAGTCACCAATGTGGTTCCGATACCTAAAGCACAAGGCGTATCTGTCGCTGATTGCTGGGAAGGCGAAGTCACCGATTTGAATGCTTTACTGGCAGCGATTGTGAACAATTCTGCCCCACTTGATTTGATTGCTATCAATGAAAGCGCATTAAAAAATTTAGCGACCAGAACGAAAGGCGTCATGGTTTTTCCGGGCCTTACCTTCACCAACAAGAAAAGAGTTATTGTCAGAGGGACCGACAAATGATGAAAGAACATTTGCTATCAAAATACGGACCAATGATGACTGTACCCGATTTGGCTGAAGTCCTGCATTTAAGTAAAGGAACGATTTACAATAAATTGCATACTCAGCGATTCGAAGTGGATATTTTTCGCATCGGTGGAAAAATCATGGCTCAAACAACCGACGTTGCAGATTTTATTGAGAAATCAAAACTGTTAGGCCGATCCCATGGAATGGATTGATTTTTTAAAAACCGAAATAGAAAACGGTCAAAAAGCACCACCCTGGATTAGTCGACCAATTGTGGATTTAACCGTAAAGAAATATCAACGTGGGACATACGATAATTTGTCCGCATTAGTTAACAATGCTCGCTCGGATATTCATATAGGGATGGTATTAGACAAAGGCATTACCGCACCCCAGTATGCAAAACGTTATGGAGTCAGTTACAAAGTCGCTTCAAGGATTTTAAAACGTAATGCTACCGCCAAATATAAAGGCAAAAATGGCGCCTGGGTTTACCGTGGATGCTATGCTGGATAAAAAATGGACGAAATACTCTCAAAACGTGACCTAATCTTTATTAGTGGGTTCAAATCTAACAAAAAAATACAGGATTGGTTGATTAAAAACCGCATCCCACATATACTTTCAGGTGAGGGCTTACCCTTGGTTAATCGACAGGCATTGGCTCACATAATGGGAGCGCCGACCGATAATCCAATCCCCAAAGTCGACTTAAATTTTGACCAAAAGGGGTTTAACTAAGATAATAGAGGTTAAGATAATGAAAGATAATCTGCTTGTCTATAAAGGCAAAACAAAAACAACATATTACGCTCAAATGTATGTTAATGGTGTTCGAAAAAAGATCAATTTAGGCCACGATTTACCCGCTGCATTGCTCCAATTACGCGCATTAGAAGAAACTAATGGCCGACCTCAAGTGAAAACATTGCGGTCTATCTGGGAGCACTATACCAAATCTGATAAGGGCTTATTAGCCCGACCTATCTCGACTCAAAAAGACTACGCCCTATGCTGGAGAATGATCGAGGGAGTAATGGGCGATCTGAAATTAGAAAGCATAAACCCCAGTCATATAAAACAATATCTTGGCCATCGATCAGCGCCGGTTAGGGCGAATCGTGAAAAGGCATTGATCTCTATATTATTTAATCATGCGCGTAATTATTGCAACTATGACGGTCAAAATCCCACGTTAGGCATTAAAAGCAATCCCGAAACAGGCCGCACGAAATACGTTGAAAAATGGGAATATGAGCAGATTTACACCTGCGCCGATACCACATTAAAAAATGTTATGGATTTGCTTTTGTACACCGGTCAACGTGTATCCGATGTCTTGGATTTTAAAGTATCCGACATACGTAAAAATGTCGATTTAACACGGATCAGAATGTCTAATGGTATTCCTACCTCTGATATCACAGGCAAAGACTTTGCCGATTGCCTGGAGTTATGCACCAACAAAACAGCCAAAAAAATATCTATTGTCATTGAAGGGGAATTAGAAACAACAATTAATCGCATCATGGAGCAACGAAAAAAACAAGTTATTAATTCAATGTATTTGATTTGCAACCATCACGGACAACGGTTATCCCGACACGCCTTAACTGATAAATTCAAACGCGCTCGGGCAAAAGCCGGGTTTAAGCCATATGAAATACAATTACGAGATTTACGCAGTAAAAATGCCAGTGACGACACACTGGAAGCGGCCAATACTCGTTTGGCTCATACAACAACCACGATGACAGAACGTTATCGTAACAAAGTACGTAGTGTAACCGTGCGCCCATTGGATAAACTAATTTAAGGATCACTCATGAATTATGATAAAGCATTGGCTGAATTCGTTGAAAAAATGCCGGGATATAATGATTTACCGGAATTTAAAACAGCTTTTTCATTAGGCTATACTAAAGGTATGCAGGAAACACTCGCCTTATTGACAGACAAACTGAATAGTGTGGAGAAACCAGATTCTGAAGCTTTAAATAAACTAATCCCTATTACATTAATGTTAATGATTGAAACAAAACGGATCATCAAAAGCCTTCCTAAATTACCCATTAGCCTTAGTTATATTCGGGCTGAAGTGGATGAAACCAATAATATCTTATTAATGATAAACAGTGATGTAAAAGAAGACACAAAACATATAATGGGAGATGTTATCGATGCAATGCTGAATGGTTTGAGCGAGATAGGGAATAGCACAGTCGTGGACGCTAAAAATCTTAAAATCTTAATTAAGAGGACAAATCAAATGAGTAAATTACACCAATTATTAGCGGTTGAATCAGATTTAGATAATGCTCAAACCAAAGTATTAGAAGAAACCACCACTATTTTCGCTAAAAAAGGCCAATTATTCGTAGGCGCAATTAAAAAACTGGAAGTTTTCGACGAAAATGATACCACCGTTTATCCTGAAGAGCGCTTTGAATTAACCACAACTGTCGATGATCGCCTGGACTATCAAAACAAATTTATCATTGATTATTTCGACGCCTTGTTACGAAAAGAAACAACTAATCAAGAGGCTAAAGCGGCCATCAATATTGACGGAAAAGATATTACCGGCGAACTACCAGCCACATTTTTATTGGCATTGGAAAAGAAGCTAATTAGGGTTCGATCTGTTTACCTATCCATTCCGACATTACAGCAAGGTATTCGCTGGGAGATCGATTCTTCTCTTGGGGAAAACATTTTTCGGGCTAAAGATCCTGAAATTAAATTCAAAACCAAAAAGGTATTTAAACACCAAATATTGGTTGACGCTACAGAACACCATCCAGCGCAAATAGAAAAATGGGAAGAGCAAGAAAATATCGGTCGTTATATTACCGAAAAATGGTCCGGTTTAATTACCAGTTCACGCAAAGCGGAATTATTAAAACGTGTGGATAAATTAATTATAGCGGTTAAAAAAGCACGGCAAAAAGCCAATGATATTACGGCAAGTAAAGATAAAGTAGGTGAATTATTATTTGATTATATACATAAGAATTGAGTTAGCGTTAGCATTAGTCTTAGATTTAGAATCAGTTTAGTTTATTACTCAATAGTCTTAGTAAAAAAGGAAAAACAATAATTTAACAATGCATTTCTTTTGCGTCACGGGTTCGAGTCCCGTTTAGCCCGCCTAAGTGTATTTTCGAGTATATTTAGGGGGCTAATAGCTCAGTGGTAGAGCGGAAAGAGTTTTAGCTTAAAAACATTGGGTAGATTAATAATTCCTTTTTTAATGTGTTAGCTCAGTTGGTAGAGCTACGGACAGTTAATCCGTTAGGCACAGGTTCAAATCCTGTACACAAACAATCGAGGGCGTCGGCAGGCTAGTCGGCGCTCTCCCCTTAATTAAGATAATGGAGATAATCAAATGTTTTGTGCCGATTGCAAAAAATCAACCTGTAGGTTTCACCCCGATTTTATAAAAGCAGTTGATTTAAAGACGCTGCTAAACAAAGAAATAGCACTTAACAATCATAAATCCCAACTACAAGGCAATCCATTTAATACTACAGTTCCTGAAAAAATCCCCGTTATTGAGAGGGAATATAATGATTATTTATAGCGATACAGACTGGAAATTATTAACCAGCATTGATCAAGTAGCGGAAGGCGAATCTTACTTTGTTTACGATGGAAACGACAAGATTCATTTAGGCGTAATGGAAAGAATCGACGATGAATTACATAACGAAACTGCAACAATCGATCTAGACGGTACAACAAATAGTAATTATTGGATTATGCCTTTTGATTTCCCGCCACCACCAATAGCGTTATCAAGTAAAAGCAAGGATTTTTAAGATGATTAAATCAAATCTGAAAGAAATTATTGGTGTACGAATAAAAATCTATCGGAAGGAAAAAAAGATCAGTCAGCAAGCATTAGCGGATGCTATAGACGTTGATCGCTGTACAATTACTAATATCGAAAATGGTAAACAAAATTTTAGTATTGATAAACTGATTGCAATCGCTTCTTTTTTAGACGTTGAAATGTCTAAATTAACAGACATAAAACAAAATGAATGCGGTAATTGTGGACAGATAATATATAAGGCTTGTGTTAGTGATCCAAATGACACGCATTAGTGATCCAAATGACACGCATTTTTCGGAGTAAATTATGGGCGGACAACCATGGTCACAAAAAGAATTGAATTTAATTGTAAAACACTACAACAAAATGCCTGGAATAGAACTCCAGAAAAAATATTTTCCAACAAGAACCATATACTCAATTAGAAAAGCGGCCAGCTTATTAGGGCTGACAACTTTATCTGTATGGACTAAAAAAGAACTAAGTTTCGTTAAAAAATATTATGGGACCATTCCTATTAGAGAACTACGTAATAAATATTTATCGAATCGGACCTATAACGCAATCAGAACCGCAAGACATAAACGATGTAAATAAGGAAAAGATAATGTTAAAAGCTAGACTGGGAAGCACAATGGCCTTCGGTTTAACAAAAGAAAATATTGCTCGCCTGAAGGACGGCAAACCTATATTTTTTGACTTAAAAGACATAGAAGGTCAAGGGAAAGTATTAATTTACTATACGGATAATGAAGAAGATTTAAAAAGCGAATTAGAACGAATAACCGGAATAACATAATGTATTGGATTGATACAGGCTGGGCATGTGGGGGTGTAATCGTAAAAAACGATATAATCGTACATTGCGCGCCCATATTCAAGCGATTTAAAGGCCAGCCGATTGTTAATTTACTGAATTGGAGTCAAATTAAACAGTGGAAATGTGTACAACCACACGATTAATGCTTTACTTCTTCAACTGGCTCATTGTTTTCATCGATAACTTCTATTAACTCCTTTAATTTATCTAATACCACACTTTTATCTACATTAGTAAAAAAACCGCGCTCTGTCTGCCCGAAAATAATTATACCAAAACCCATTTTTGTACCGCATATAGACTTTATTGATTCATCCAAATCAAATATTATTTCGTCCAATTCATCCCGATTAATGAGTATTTTATTAGCCATTATTTTTCCCTTTCTGGGTTTTCTTTACACCGTCTAAGTGTTTGTTTAATTCTCCTAACACATGATCGAGCATTTCCGTGCTGTGTTCCTTTGGAAAATTCGAAAAAAAACCGCTACCTTCAGGCGTTAAAAGTACCATTCCAAAGAACACGGGATCACCCATTATCTGCCTCAATTTAGTATCAATATCTACCAGCAATAAATGGAGATCACCTTCATTATCTTTTAATGCATTTTTCATGATTCTGGCTCAATTGTCTTTAATTTAGTTTTTCCCGTAAATTCATACAATGTTAATGTAATATCTTTTTCATTGGCCATTTCTTGTGCTGAACGAAGTATTCCCTCCAGATATTTATTATTACCAGCTATCAAGGGCGTAACACCTATTGTTGTAATTACCGCACAAATACCCTCTTCTATTTCATCTTTGGATAGTACGGCATATAGTTTATTAATTTCTATCATTTTTTATTCCTTATAATTTTATAGGGCACTCCAGGTTCACAAGGCAATGCGGATAGATCGGAAATAATAAGCGGACCACTATGCAAAAAACGCACTTTGCAAGCCTTCAAAAAAGCACCTTGATTGCCGTACACATTGATCGCAAAACACGTTCTAGTCCTATTGCGTTTGCCGTCATAGACATCACTGCACCAATTAAAGGTAGTTCCGTAATTGCCTCTCTGGAGATGCACCCCAATGCACGGTTTCTTTTCAGAAGTCCTGGAATAGCGATTAGGCGCTCTATCGTAATCCAGCCAATACGATAAGCCTTCTTTCCTTAAAACCGCGTCACGGTACGTTAAAGCGGCCTGGAGCGCCTTTTTAATGCCGCCATATTGCCTGAAATTGAAGTTTTTAGTGATATTTCTACGTTCTATACCTAAACGCAACCTAAAACGCCAAAATGTATCATGCCGACAAATATACTTATTCTTCATCAACAATATTATCCCGAATCCATGCCGATAAAAATAACGCCCATTTCCAACCATCATCGGGACAATCAATTTTTAATTGTGTCAGTTCGTCATCGCTTAGTTGATCAATTTCTATCGCATGCCATTCATCACCCCGTTTAATGCGTACAAATGCTCCTGTGACCATATCTCCCTCCTAATGAGTGCCGGTAGCAAGATTCGAACTTACACGGCATATTTGCCATTAGCACCTAAAGCTAACGTGTCTACCTATTCCACCATACCGGCTTAATAATTGTTAATTTGCGTAACAATATAGTCACTTTATTTAACATTTCCAGTTTTATTTTTACCGTGAGCCAAAAGTGATCCAAATACCCAAAATATTTTTTTAATCTGTGTTAAAACAAAGAGTTACAGACTCGACGCTGGAACCTAAATCCTTGTATTTATAGATAACAATCAATCACTTACTTTTTTTTTGGGTCATTCATATCTGTATTTGGGCCAATAATGAAAGAATATTATATATTGTTAACTCATTATTGGTCTAACTTATTATTCTAATTATTAAATTTATTTTCTCATTCTTCTTGATTATTCATAATTTGGATATACTATTGTAATCAATACGTAATTATATATAACAATGCTGTAAGATTTAGAAAGGGGGGAAGTTTTGAGTTATCAACCAAAACCGGGATCAAATATCGATCTGATTTACCATTGCCTTAGTACAACTTTTAGAGCATATGATGAAATCAAAAAGATTCTTGCCGAAAGATATCCACAAGTACCTGAGAATAGTCTACATACGCATCTCAAATTTTTATGTACTAAAAAATTAGTGGCAAAAGTCGCTAAATCAGGCGTTTCACATTACAAATTAACATCGACACCCGAACCATTACCCCAAATGGAATTAATAGAACACAAGCATTCGGTTTCGCAATGTGTGTTGGATTGTTGTAAAGCGCACGTTGGTAAACGGATTAAAAGCGGGATTATTAAAACCCAATGCGGCAACCATGATGCTGATAATGCTCCACTGACATTATTAAAACGATTGAAGGACAATGGGTATATTCAATTGATACCCGATACTAGACCGTATGAATATTTAGTATTGCCGGAGATCAAAACGCTGGACAAAATGGGGGATATTAAAGACAAAAAAACGCCTATTAAAGATACAGTGACAAAAGAAGAAAAATATAATGTGGGCAAAAAGGAAAAAACCATAGCAGATATGTCGATTGGGGAAATTGTACAAGGGTATATGACTATGGAAGTGGAAAACACACGATTGCGGGAGGCGTTGCAGCGTATCGCTCATGAATTAGTACAAATAGGTGAGATTGAATAATTAACCATAAAGGGAGATAAAAAGAATGGCTCAATATTGCTGCATAGAAGGCTGCGAAAACCTATGTCAATGCCCCGGTACGGGTACTTGTAAAAACTGCTATCAGAATATCCTATCGTGGTCTAAACGATCAGCCGAAGATATTGAGAATAGATCACGTCGAATAGGTCTATATTCGAATAGAATGAATGTATTGGCCCCATCGCATAAAACCATCATGACGCCAAAAAAGGTCAAGCTCAAGGGAATGCCTGGACAGATCAAATACAAGAAGGTAAAGAAAAAGAAAAATGGCCAATCAAGATGATGTTTTACTTACCACGAAAGAAGCCGCTAGATTGCTGGGGATAAAGGAAAACACCTTAGCAATCTGGCGGAACCAACAGCGATATAATATACCCTACATTAAAGTAGGACGAACTATTCGTTACAAACGAAAAGATATTATTGATTTTTTAAGACGCCAAACTTTGGGTGTTTAAAAATAAAACTTAATGCCTATACTGTAATTATGTTTTGCTGCTAGACCATGAGTAACTAATACAGATAGATTTACATGCCATTTGGTATATTCATTTCCATAAATATTAAGCAATGATTGAATGCTCAAAAGTGACAAAAAATAAAGGTCTACTCTTCTTGTAGAAGGATATTCACCTAATATTGGATTTGTTTCTTTGTATCCTTTATCATGATTTTTACTCAGCCATCTAGTTTGAGACCAATCAGCCACCATCGAACCAATAGACAAACCCCTTACTATTCTTAAACTTGTGTTTTCTATCGCCATTGTTTGGCTAGACCAAAACGCAAATAATAACAAACTAAATTTCATCAATCTAAACTTAGGTCTGAGATTAATGTGCCAACAATATCCGCTAATTCTGCTATTACCACTGTATCCGCATCAAACGCCCTATCTGGAGTAACATTAGTGGGAGTATATGTGCCGTATCCATTCGGTATGTTACCTGAATATACTATAGTTGGCGTTGGAACGGGCCTTGATAAATAAGCTCCTGTCGTTGCGTTCAGAAAATTCCCAGAAACAATCATATTGTCACCAGTGAATGATAAAAAATACAGCCCATACCCTGTATTGTTTGAATTAACAACATTTCCAGTAATTGAAAACCCTGTCCCTGCACCAGTAACCAGCATTCCATGGATACCGTTTTTAATTATATTATTGCTAATAACTGAACCTGAAACTGCTCCCGACATAAAAATACCGGCCTTCTCGGATTCGGCCCCTGCTGCATTACCAAACCCATCTATGGTATTTCCAGTAACAGCACAATCGCCTCCATCCCAATGGATTCCGAAATTTGTAAGGGTATGTAATGTATTGTTGGATATTGTGCCTCTTAATATATCACTCCCTCCGCCTACATCATTCACATAAATCCCTATATCACAATCATGAATAAGGTTTCCTGATATAACATAACTCGTAGTATCTTTTAAATAAATACCTCCTAAGGCGTGGCCATAAATAGTGTTACCTGTAATAACAACATTATCATTCACCCAGATGTTACTTCCTGGCACATAGATTCCTGCTGTCACAGGTGAGCTATGTATAACATTGCCAGTTATTGATATATTAGTTGCACCAGATATTCCTACTCCATCATCTCCCATTCCAGTAATAATATTACCTTGTACAACTATATTATCTGGTTGACTTGTTGCTGAATTATTTCCAATCATTATACAATCGCGCCATCCAGTAGCGTACCCTATAACTCCTGTCCCTGATGTTGTGTTATTCACAATAGAGACATCTGTTACATTTGCCACTAAATGTATCGCTCTAGTTTGTGAGTCAATTGGAGAATCGGATGCGTTAAAGGTATTCCCCCCAATTGCAACTCTTTGCACTATATTTACAGCATCTGCTCCATTTATATTAATAGCGGTCGCTGAACATTTATTGAAATGATTCCCTTTTATTGATATATCCGTGCATAATTGAGTACCCGTTTCTAGTAATATACCAACTGTCTTTATATTATTGAATATACATTCTGATACACTTACATCATTCACATCCAAGATGCTTATTGCGCCAACTCCAGAACTAGCAGTAACGGCAGTATCGGACTCAAATTTTATTCCTTTAATACTACATCGTGAATTCCTTACATTGATAGTATTAACACTATTAGTGTATTGTTTTAATGTCGCCCCGTAACCTATAATACTTGTTTTCTTATTATCTAACGGCCCAGTTGTTAATGCCGCTGTTACTTTATAAACGCCCGGTGGTATTACAATTGAGTCACCGTCGGTTTTCACTTGATTTAACGCGGCCTGTATTGCAGTTGTACTGTCTGTGCTGTCGTCTCCTACAGCTCCCCACCAAAGAGGATTTTTTGGACTATTACCGGAGATTGTTACAGCACCAGATCCCGTAAATAGTTTATAATCTCCAGCATTCAAACTGCCAGTGAAATTGATTGTTGAGGTTCCAGCAAAAGAATCAGATCCCAAAGCAGTTACAGTCGAACTACAAATAACTGCTGCACCATGAGTAAATAATCCACCTGGTTCAATTAATATTGGGCCTGAAAAAGTAGAGGCCGCTGTGACGTTTAAATGACCACCTGCTTTAATAACTATCTTTGATGGAATCGTAGAAGCAGACGCAATACTGATTTCTTCAGTAACAATCCATTCCACACCATTCAATATTGGTAAATGATTTGGCAATATAGAAAGGTAAACTGTGTCCATGGATGCATGCAGTGTAGATACCACTGGGATCGTGCTTCCATCGGTAATATCTTGTACGGTTACTTCTGTACTGGCTGTATAAGCGGACGATGCAACTGTAGAATATCGATCAGCGCCACCTGTAGTTTTAAGTCTAACGCCTTCATGGAATAAGGCTGTTTGATCACCTGCGACTGTAAATGTAGTTGTGCTGGTTCTTGTGGCAGTTAATTTGCCTGTCCAGGGATCTAGTAATTGATTTGGATATAAATTATCTAATGTCCATAGCGGTGATGTTGGTGGATCGTCTGACCCTGGGGGAGCGGCAACTACTTTATATGCAGTAATATTATCCCCATAAATACCTACGTCACTTTCTGGAAAACCGTCTGCCCCGAAAACAATCGGATTAGTATTATCTGTCAGACCGCCGGAATCTGTTTGAGAGGCTAATTTAGTAGATGTTCCCGCTGCATACGTAAATAAACGCATACCAACATAAGGTGGTCCGTTATTGTCGCTATATTGTGGTTTTGGGTTTCCAAGGATCGGCGAGTAGCCCATTTTTTATTCTCCAAAATAAATTCATAAGTATCATCTTGGATTATCTCGGCACTTCGCTTTCGCTATTATCTACATCATTCATTAACTGTAGCATGGCTTTATATTGGTCTTTTATATCTTTCATTTTTCTTACTTTAGTAAGAAAGGGCGTCCAATCTGGATCAAACATTATCTTGGCTAATTTATTAGCGGCGGTATTAAATGATGCATCATCACCGGTTTGCGCCAATCGGTGAAACGGATCGCGAAACCAAGTCATCACAGTTTTAAATACGCCGTTTAATTCTTGAGTGATTATGTTTCGAATACCCGTAGGCGAACCACCTGGACGCCCTTTTGCCGCTCTCGTCAAACCGTCTTCTATAAAAAACGCATTCAAACGCTGTTCTTGACTCAATGAATCCATAAAAATGGATCTTTTGTTTCCGGTCCCAAATAAAGCGGATTGTATTTTGGCTGGCAAATTTCCAGGAATTAATTCTGTTGTCTCTAAATCAATATTTTTTAATCGCTTCTGCGCTTCTTGCCTTAAAATGATATTCCACGCATTCGGGCTTTCTGCCTCAATGTATTTTTTAGTCTGGAGTAGTAATGCTGGATCTGTTTCACCGGCATCAAATATCACCTTAGTCACATTATCCAATTGGCTATCTTTTAATTTCGCCAATTGTCCAATTTTACCTTTTTGCAATTGCGTAATGTCCGGCGTCAAACTGATAAATTCATCCAGCGCCCTAGCGTATTCTGGCACTTCATTTCGTAATGTTCGAACAACATTCCCGTAGGTATCCGTTAATTTGGCTTTAATTTCCGGCGTCAAAGCCTTTCCTGACTTAGTTTCATAGCGTTCGATTTCAGACCAAATACTACGTTTGGCATTATGCAATCGCTCTATGTTTTTACCATTAACAGGTTTTGCTGCACTTTTAACAATGGCTTTTGTTTTCTTTAATAGCCGTCTGATTTCACCCGCACCGTATTTATCCAGTTCTTTATCTAAATTAGCAATAACATGATCAACATCAATGGCTTTTTTAATATCATAGGCTTTTTGGAATGCAGGTGATGTTTGATTGGTTCTGGCTAACTTAGCATTTTTGATAATATCACCGGCAATGGACCTGATATTTTCATCGGCTGTTGCCGTTAAAGGTGCAATTCGGACAAGGAAATCATCCACCGATGTTGCAACCGATTCATTCTGTCGAAGTAAGGCATTTCTAGCCTTTCGCGCAGTTGTCGGTAATTCGCCCAAAAATGCTTGTTTGTGTAAGGCATAAGGATCTAATGATTTCTGTGCGGGATAAAGAACCATTCCTGCTTTCTCGGCAGTCTTTTCGCCTCTGGCAAATTCTTGCGCCGTTAATGAGGGACCACCCACTTGGCGCGATTCTTTTAATGAATCCCTTGCTGCTTTGGCTGTTTTGGCATAATTAACTACAGGCATGATCAATTCGCCTGCGGCCCCAAATGCACCAGCTAAACCTACTTCGCCGGGAGTAGCGGCTTCACCACCCATTTCCTCACTGACTTCACCTAAGCCTATAGCAGTTTCAGCGGCGGCGGCAGCACCTATACCTGCTCTTGCAGCCAATTGCACCCCAGCACCCGCACCCACTGCTCCAGCGCCTCTAGCGGCCATTCCAGCGGCCCCCACGGCTGGCATATACGATGCTACTTGAAACCCGACTTGCATTATGTCGCGCATCGAAACGCCCGGCATATTCATTACACCGATTTTTCCGCCTTCTTCCCGTGCATCGATAATGATACTGCCTTTATTATCCTCAATGAATTTTATTTTAGGATAATGCTCTTTGATGACATTCAATTGACCTTGCGGTGACATCGTGGTTAACAAACCCAAGGCTGTTTTAGCTTGACGTTTGGAAAATTCAAAAGGCATATCAAACTCGGGTAATTCACCCGTAGTCATTTCTTTACCATCAATAGTAAATATGCCTTCTTTTCGCTCACTGCCAGTAAACAGATCGCCAAACGAAAAACCCTCTTTGGGAGTCTCTTTTGGCATTTTACCGCCTTTCCCTATTAAATCAGACAACTTCATCGGCTTTTGATCGATACGTGTTTTACCTAACATATCTGATCGTTCTTGAGCGGCTTTTTCAGCCATCTCTAAAGTCGCAAACGGTGTTAATTTACGTCCGGTCTCTGGATCTACTCCTTTTGCTTCGACAACTCTTTTAATAGCTTCATCCTGACTTACGACCTTTCCACCGTAAATAGAGGGAATATTCGTCCATTGACCTTGATTGATTTGTGGATCATTAACAGTAATAGAGTATTCAGTAGCCGTTCCACCATCCAAAGGTACTTTTGGCCTCTCCTTCTGGCGATCTTGCCCTACTAATTCAGACAAACGGAATGACTGAGCCATTATTTACTAACCTCCTGAATCAAAGGTT
>Ga0224511_10000045_pt1 | contig 40607 bp, 41 predicted proteins | sample SF_May12_sed_USG_2_FD_169988 | JGI IMG/M metagenome (GOLD analysis project Ga0224511, IMG submission 169988) | Sediment microbial communities from San Francisco Bay, California, United States - SF_May12_sed_USGS_8_1 | ecosystem: Environmental > Aquatic > Marine > Sediment | place: USA...
AACAAACAACCCCATATATAGTGCATAGATGCCTAGCACAGCGGCTGGCACTGCAAACCAGGGAATCATTTTTCCAGAAATACGATAAAAGTGCTTTGGTGACGAGAACCGTTGGATCCAGGCCCATATTTTCTTAAACATAAAACTAATATACCTTATTAATCTATCTTGCCGCGCCTATCTGGAGGCCGTTATACGCAAAGCTACAGCCGTCGCCAAAGGCGCCAATGATAAAGCTAAAGCCAGTACAGCGGCTAAAAATAACATTTGTCCGCGCACGCTCATACCATCACTGGCTACATCAACCGCATTGGCACCAAAAATCAATACTGGAATATACAACGGAAGAATGATTAAAGACAGTAAAACGCCGCCACGGTTCACTGCTACCGTTAATGAAACCCCAATTGCACCGACCAGACTCAACACCGGCGTACCCAATAACAAGCTCAGCATCAATACTCCTATTGCCTCATCGGGCACATACATAAACATGCCCAATAATGGTGCAATCAATACCAGCGGCAAACCAGTTAACAGCCAGTGCGCACAAACTTTCGCCAGCACCAGAATAACTAGTGGATTCGGACTCAGCATCAACTGATCCAGCGAGCCGTCTTCATAATCCTGTTTGAATAAACGATCCAGCGATAATAATACCGAAAGCAGTGCCGACACCCAGATAACACCTGGCGCCATCACCTCCAACGTCTCTGCACTGGGCGATACCGCCAGGGGAAACAAAGTCACTACCAATACAAAAAAGATCAGCGGATTAGCCAGTTCATGACGTGAACGAAACGCCAAACGCAGGTCTCTGGACAGCAGATGATAAAACGCCTTTAACATTCGAGACCGCCTGTTCCATTTCCTAAAGTCACCGAACTCATTTCACAGGGCAACTTCATACCATGATGGGTGGTAAATATAGCGCTACCACCTGCTTCGCGATGTTCCATCAACATAGACTCCACCAGCGCCACACCCTGAACATCAAGCGCAGTTAATGGCTCATCCATAATCCAGAGCTTAGCCCTGGCCAGCAGCAAAAAGGCCAGCAAAATACGTCGGCGCTGGCCTGATGAAAGCGCCTTGGCAGCTACATCATCAAAACCAGCCAACCCCACTTTTGCCAGAGCCACATCAATTTCTTCAATTGGTGCTGATTGTGAGCGTGTGTCGAGCAAAGAACGAATATTTTCCAGCGTGGTTAGATCACCCTTGATGCAGGGTAAATGCCCGATATATATCATATTTTCATAATAATCTTCACGCACATCGCTGACTGACTCACCCTGCCACAGCACTTCACCTTCATCAGCCAGTCGCAAACCACAGAGAATACGCAGTAAACTGGTCTTACCACTGCCGTTGGCACCTTCAATCTGTAAAATTTCACCCGCCGACAAAGTCAGCGATAAATCACTGAACAATAAACGATCATCGCGCACACATTCAAGCTGGCGCGTCTCTAACATCGTTATCTTTGTAGGATCAGAATCAAGCATTATTCATCTTCAGTTCAAATTTTTGCCATATTGTAGCCGTTGAGTACGTCCATGCCTAATAAAGCACAGGATTTTCAGGGCAAAAAAAAGGATGGCCCGGCCATCCCTTTTTCAGCAATCCACTCAATCGCTCAGCGATTATTTAAGACTCGCTATATAGTGTGCAACCGCTTCTAACTCAGCATCAGTCATACGCTCCAAAGCTTTACGCATAATTGAGCGGTCATCGTTGGTACGTGAGCCATCTTTGAAAGCGCGCAATTGCTTGATTGTGTACTCAACAAACTGGCCGCCTAACTGAGGATAGCCTGAACCGGGGTTGCCTGCACCAGTAGGACCATGACAGCCCTGACAAGCTGGAACACCAGTTTGCAGATTGCCGCCTTTATAAATTTCACGACCTTGAGCCAGCTTACTCTCATCAGCAGGCGATGCTGATGCTAATTTTTGTGCCGCATAAAAAGCACCCACATCCAGGGCATCTTGCTCAGTAGCCAACATCATTGCCATACCAAACATGGTTTCATCTTTACGTGCTGTATTCGCTTTAAAATCAGCGATTTGCTTAGCGATATATTTTTCACCCTGACCAGCTAATTTAGGAAAAGTAAACACCATGCTGTTACCGTCCATACCATGGCAACCACCACAGGCCGCGGCCTTACCTTCACCTGCTGCTGCATCACCCGCTGCGTGAGCCACGCCAGCCAATGACATAAATAAGACCAAACTTGATACGATTATTTTTTTCATCACTTAAAAACTCCGAGCATATCAGCCCGCTAATGGGCAAAAAGTGACGCGATTCTACACTAAGCAGTAAATTTCATAAAGCCGCATAGTTATGATTGTTGTTTTAAACTAGTTTTAATGCCGCTATGGCGTAAAATGAGCCCCATCCAGGGGTAAATTTGATCAGCCACCCCCTCTTTAAATTACTGAAATACAGCTAACATGAGCCAACAAGCCATCAATCACTACTATCGTCAGGCCAAATTTCTGATCAGCGCCGCTGCACCCAAACAATTCCCCAAAGGCGAAGGCATTGAAGTTGCCTTTGTCGGTCGATCCAATGCCGGAAAATCAAGCTCAATCAATACCTTATGCGACAATAAAGGACTGGCAAAAATATCCAGAACCCCGGGACGAACCCGCCTGGTCAACTATTTTGAAATGGATGAAAAACGACGTCTGGTTGATTTGCCCGGCTATGGTTTTGCCAAAGTACCCAAACCCGTCAAAGAAGAATGGCAAAAGCTGATGGGGCAATACCTGGAACAGGAAAACGTTTTACGCGGCCTGGTTGTTATCATGGACATTCGCCACCCACTCAAAGAATTCGATTTACAGATGCTGGACTGGTGTGAGCACTTCAAAATACCAGCCCATGTTTTACTCACCAAAGCCGACAAAATAAAACGAGGCTCGCAACAGGCCACCCTGCTCAAGTGCCGTAAGTTTTTGAAGGAAGAAGGCTACGATGCCAGCATTCAGACCTTTTCCTCGCTGAAAAAAACAGGGCTTGATGAGCTGGTCAACAAGCTGAATGAGTGGATGGATCTAGACAGCAAGGAGAAAACGAAAGAACCTGGATAAAAAAATGCCCAGTCACGATGACCGGGCAATAAATAGAGCTGGATTGGGGAGGCCAGCTCCATCGTCAGTTCATCCAAAAGGCTGGACAAACCTGCGCTAACCACAGCGCATACAAAAAGGACGCACCCCTAATTAAAAACAATTCCGGGACTAAGTCAAAACACTACCGATAGATGGTCGATAAATAGGGGTTGAAATGTACACACATAAAACAAGGCCATTAAAAATCAATGACTTAGACCAATTCCCTCTACACCAATAATATTTACCACATACCTTTAATTAGTGCGCTTCATCCCAGTTACTACCTACACCGATATCCACGACCAGCTCTACACTCAGATCGGCTGCCGATTCCATATTATTGCGCAATAATTCACTCAGCGGCTCAACCTGTGATTCAGCAACTTCCACCACCAGCTCATCATGTACCTGCATCACCACTTTGGCATCCAGCCCACTGGTACGCAAAGCGGTATCGACATTAATCATGGCTCGCTTGATAATGTCCGCTGCCGTACCTTGCATGGGCGCATTGATCGCGGTGCGTTCAGCATATTGTCGGCGCATAGCATTTTTTGCATTAATCTCTGGCAGATATAATCGGCGGCCATAAACGGTTTCGACATAACCCTGCTCAGCCGCCTTCTCACGGGTGCCATCCATGTAATTTTTTACGCCGGGATAGCGTTCAAAATAAAGATCAACATAATCCTGCGCCTCAAAACGACCGATACCCAGTTGTTTGGCCAGGCCAAAAGCTGACATGCCGTAGATCAAACCAAAGTTGATCGCCTTGGCGGCACGGCGTTGTTCATTCTCAACTTCATCCAGCGGCACGGCAAATACTTCGGCGGCAGTAGCTTTGTGCACATCGACACCATCAGCAAAGGCTTTAAGCAAACTTTCATCCTGTGATAGATGCGCCATGATACGCAATTCGATTTGTGAATAATCAGCAGCAACTAAACACTTGCCTTCATCAGCAATAAAGGCCTGACGAATACGACGACCTTCTTCGCTACGAATCGGAATATTTTGCAGGTTGGGATCGGATGAAGACAAACGTCCGGTGGCGGCACCGGTTTGATTATAAGAAGTATGCACACGACCCGTATCGGCATCCACCTGTAATGGCAGCTTATCGGTATAAGTTGATTTCAGTTTGCTCAGGCTGCGATGCTCTAAAATTAATTTTGGAATTTCATAATCTTCAGCTAGTTGTTGCAACACTTCTTCTGCTGTTGAGTACTGACCGGTTTTGGTTTTCTTTACCGGCGGTATTTCCAGCTTCTCAAACAAAACCGTACCCAGTTGTTTTGGTGAAGCCAGGTTAAAAGTTTCACCTGCAGCCTCAAATACCTGCTTCTCAACTTCCGCCATGCGAGTCTGCAACTGCTTGCTCTGTTTATTGAGCATGGCAACATCAACTTTTACGCCATTACGCTCGATGCCTTGCAATACGGGAAGCAAAGGCATTTCAATTTCGCGATAAACTTTAAATAAATCTTTCTCTTTTTGTAACTGCGTACTTAAAGCATCATGCAACTGCAAAGTAATATCCGCATCTTCGGCTGCATAAGGCCCTGCCACTTCTAAATCAATTTCATTAAAGCTGAGTTGTTTTTTACCTTTGCCTGCAATGTCTTCAAAATGAATGGTGTTGTGGCCGAGCACACGCAAAGACATGTTATCCATGTCGTGGCGTTGGGTAGAATCTAAAACATAAGACTCCAGCATGGTATCTTCGGCGATGCCCTGTAATTTAATACCATGGTTTTCTAAAATATGCGCATCGTATTTTAGGTTCTGACCTAGCTTGGCTTTATTGGCATCTTCAAGGATGGGTTTTAGCGCACCCAATACAGTGGCTTCATCGAGTTGATCAGGGGCATCGGGATAATCATGACCGAACGGCACATAAGCAGCTTTGCATTCTTCAACTGCAAACGATACACCGACAATTCTTGCCTGCAAATAATCCAGGCTGGTAGTTTCAGTATCAAAGGCAATTAATTTTGCTTTGTTTAATTTTTCCAGCCAGGCATCAAAAGATTTTTTATCAAGGACGGTTTCATAAGAAACTTCTTTTTTAGCACGTTCCTGTTTTTCTTCAACACTACCCGACAGTTCATCCAGCCATTTGTGGAATTGCATTTCGGTGTAAATTTTTTCCAGCGTGTCTTTATCAGACTCACCAATTTTTAAATCTTCCAGCGACTCTTCCAGTTCAAGGTCGCAGCGAATTGTAGTTAAATCACGAGATAGTGGTAGTTGCTCTAAAGCACCACGCAAATGCTCACCGACTTTGCCTTTGATTTCATCGGCGTGTTCAACGATGCCATCCAGGGTTTCATATTGCACCAGCCACTTGGCTGCTGTCTTTGGTCCGACCTTGGGTACACCGGGAATGTTATCCGAGGTATCACCCATGAGTGCGAGGTAATCAATTATCTGTTCTGGCTTGACGCCAAATTTTTCTTCGACGCCAGCTTCATCCATCAGCTTATTGGTCATAGTGTTTATTAGCGTAACGTGTGGACTGACCAGCTGCGCCATATCTTTATCACCAGTAGACACCAGCATGTCCCTACCCTGTGCACTGGCCTGTTGTGCCAGCGTTCCAATGACATCATCGGCTTCAACACCCGGTTCAGAAATCAGCTTAAAACCCAGCGCCTTCACTAACTGATGCAGCGGCTCAATCTGATTGCGCAGGTCATCCGGCATTGGCGGGCGTGTGCCTTTGTAATCTTCAAACATTTCATGACGGAAAGTTTTGCCCTTAGCATCAAACACCACCGCCATATATTCAGGCTGATAGTCTTCACGCAGCTTGCGCAGCATATTGATCACGCCATAAACCGCACCGGTCATTTCACCTTTGGCATTGGTCAGGCGCTGCAACTGCGGCACGTGATAGGCGCGGTAAAGATAGGACGAGCCATCGACGAGGATAATCGGCGGGTTTTCAGCTTTCTGCGTGCCTGACATAAAAAGTCCAAATATAGGGGCTCAAACAATGCTGTCATCTCGACCGGAGGGAGAGATCTTAAACCTCAAGATTCCTCGTCGCATTGCTGTATAAAACACAACAATACTCTGTCGGAATGACAGTGAAGAGAATCTCTAACTAAAACGCATGTTTTGAGCGTGCAATAAAAATTTGATCGCAGTTTATCCCAAACCATCCGGGGAAAGTAACCCGCACCTGAATCTTGTCGCGGTATAGGCTAAAATGCCCACACTTTTTGACACCTGTACTGCTTATGTCTGTTTACACCACTATTGAACGCGACCAGCTGGAGCAATTCCTGTCCAACTACAATGTCGGCGAACTCAAGGACTTCCGTGGCATCAGCGATGGTATCGAAAACACCAATTATTTTGTCGATACTATAAAGGATGGCGCTGAACTGCGTTTTGTACTCACCATTTTCGAGCATCACGATCATGACGAAATGCAGTACTACCTCAACCTGATGCACCATCTGGCTGACCATAAAGTGCCCAGCGCCAATCCTGTCGCCGATAACGAAGGCCATTATCTACGCATGTTTGCAGATAAACCTATTGCACTGGTCGAACGTCTGGCTGGTGGCAGTATCACTAAAACCACGATGTCGATCTGTGAACAGATCGGCGCTGCCATGGGCAAGATGCACGCTGCCGGTCTCAGCTTTGAAGAGCACCGACCCAATCCACGAGGCCCACACTGGTTCGTTGAAACCGCCAATGCCCTGCAGGAAAAACTGCCTGCCGAAGACCTGCAAATACTCAACGATGAAATCGCTTTCCAGAAGGCCAACCGTGACGCAGAACTGCCCCGCGGTGTAGTCCATGCAGACCTGTTCCGCGATAACTCATTATGGAATGGCGATACGCTTAGCGGCATCATTGATTTTTACTATGCCAATGACGATGCTTTGCTCTACGATCTCGCGGTCACCGCCAACGACTGGTGCATCCACGATGATTTCAGCCTGGATAAAGACAAGGTGCAGGCCTTTCTCAATGGCTATCACCAGTACCGTCCACTAACCGATATTGAACAGCAGTACTGGCCAGTACTGCTACGCACTGGCGCACTGCGCTTCTGGCTATCACGTCTGTACGACAAACATTTCCCACGCCCTGGCGAACTGGTACACGTCAAAGATCCAGACGTATTCAAAGCTACCCTCGCTGACCGCATCGCTAATAAAGACAAATACCAGTCCTACTGGATTTCATAACAACCATGAATGGAATTGCTGACACCATAGAACGATTTATCGACTGGTGTGGTCGCGCGGTTTCATGGCTGACCCTGTTCATGGTTGTCATTACCTTTGTCGTGGTGGTATTGCGTTATCTTTTTGATACCGGCTGGATTGCAGTACAGGAATCCATCAGCTACATGCACGCCACTGTATTCCTGATCGGTGCCGCCTACACCCTGCAACAGGACGCCCATGTGCGCGTGGATATTTTCTACAGCCGCTTCAGTGAACAGGCACGCGCCTGGGTAAACCTTTGCGGCGCACTATTCATGCTGATGCCGTTCATGTTCTTCATCGGCTGGATGAGCTGGGAATACGTGATTGATAGCTGGGATGTACTGGAAGGCTCACGCGAGGCCGGTGGCCTGCCCGGGGTGTTCCTGCTGAAAAGTTTAATACTGGTGATGGCCGCACTACTAACATTGCAGGCAGGTGCGCAGGTGCTTCGTGCACTTACCGTGGTATTGAACCCACCACCAAATAGTAACGGGGGCAGCGACTAATGGAATGGATGCCCTTTTACCTGTTTGCTACCGTGTTCCTGTTTTTGCTGGCTGGTTATCCTGTCGCCTTCACACTAGCAGGTACTGCACTGCTATTTGCCGGTTTCGGTGAAATGACCGATGCCTTCGACCCTGCCTTTTTAGAAGCCCTGCCCAATCGCCTTTACGGCATTATGATCAACCAGATACTGATCGCGGTGCCGCTGTTCGTTTTCATGGGCGTGATGCTGGAACGCTCAAAAATCGCCGAAGACCTGCTCGAAACCATGGCGCGCCTTTTTGGTCGCCTACGTGGCGGCCTGGGTTTTTCAGTAATACTGGTCGGCATGTTACTCGCCGCCAGCACCGGTATTGTTGGTGCAACTGTGGTGACTATGGGTTTGCTGTCGCTACCGACCATGTTGAAACGCGGCTACGACCCCAACATTTCTACCGGCATGATCTGCGCCTCCGGCACACTGGGGCAAATCATCCCGCCATCTATAGTGCTGGTATTACTGGGTGATGTCTTGTCTTCCGCCTACCAGCAGGCGCAACTCGACATGGGCATTTTCTCGCCGGAAACTTTATCGGTCGGTGACCTGTTCATCGGCGCTCTAATACCGGGTTTGATGCTGGTCGGTTTGTATTTAATTTATATCGCCTTCATCGCCTACACCAAACCCAACGCCATGCCCGCGCTGGAACAGAACAACGATGACGACATCACCCCGGTACTGCAGGCCGTTCTGCAAAGCCTGTTACCGCCGCTGTTTTTAATCATCGCGGTGCTCGGCTCGATCATCGGCGGCCTCGCCACCCCCACCGAAGCGGCCGCCATCGGCGCGGTCGGTGCCATACTGCTGGCCGCCTCGAAAAAACAACTGAATTTAGAAAACCTGCGCGAAGTTATGCGCAGCACCACCCGCGTCACCAGCATGGTATTCATGATTTTTATCGGCGCGTCATTGTTCTCTTTAGTCTTCCGCGGTTACGGTGGCGAAGAACTGGTGCAGGAATTGCTCGGTGATCTCGCCGGCGGTAAGTACACCGCGCTGTTCGTGGTCATGCTGGTGATGTTTTTACTCGGCTTTGTGCTCGACTTCATCGAAATTACTTTTGTGGTTGTGCCGATTGTCGCACCGGTATTGCTTGCCATGGGCATCGACCCAATCTGGCTGGGTATTATGATTGCGATTAACCTGCAAACTTCTTTCTTAACTCCACCGTTTGGTTTTGCGTTGTTCTATTTGCGTGGAGTGGCACCCGTGGAAATTAAGACTATGCAGATTTATAGGGGTGTTATGCCGTTTATTGTTATACAGTTGGTGGCGTTGGGGTTGTTGGCTTATTGGCCGGCGATTGCGACCTGGTTACCTTCACAACTGGGATAAATTAGCAGTTACTTCTACTGCTTGATAAATTGATTAAACCCTGAGAATATCAGGGACACAAATTCATTTATGAAATTTTTCAAACACTTCTAAGGGATGGCGTATTTTATGGAAGACATCAATTCAATAACTATACCTGCAACCATAGCTTTTCCATTTAGGCTCCCTAGTGGGAAATTGAGTGATTGATTTAATTAAAAACAAGATTATTAGATATCCTAAAAGTCACTTTGCAAATAGAGCTTTTAGGGGTTCTAATTGTAGTTATAAGCTAAAAATAGAATGAAACATATCAATATAAAAGCATTGTTATTAGCTACAGTTGCCAGCATTTTTATAGCAATAATAATATCTGTACTTGATAGTTATGTTTCACAATATGCAGAGTCACAGTTGTTTGGTAACAAAGGTGCATATTCACACGAAGATAAACTAGCTATTCTCAAACATCCTAGCGTTATGATATTTGGGCTTTCAGGGTTTCTTTTTTCAATACTTTTGCCAATAATTGTCGCTGCAATTATCGCAAAAAACCAAGAATTGTCACATGCATTTTATATGGCTGTACTTGGCAGTATATATTCTTACTTTACATTCGCAAGCGGCTTTTCAGGTATGGAAATTATGCTTGCTAAAGGGTACACCATAATTAGCCTTGTATTGGCATTACCAGCTGGTTATGCAGCACGTAAGTATAATAATTTTCGTGAAAACGCTTATAACAAATCGTCCAACTTGACCGGCGCAAACGACGCGCCGTCAAGTTAACTCAAACGTTAGATTAAAAACATTTAAAACAGAGAATATCAATGGAAATAGAAATTTCTGAGACTGATTTTGCAGAACTAATCGCAGAAGCCCTTCGCTTAGATTTAAAAGAGCAAGATGACTCATATTTGTTTGACTTTAATCAAGTCAATGTTGATAAGGAATTGTTGTTATCAAAGGAAGAATTAAAAGCCACGATAGAAAAACTTCGTGATTATGAAAACCCAGAAGAAACAGTTATTTCTCACTCAAAATGCTACGAAACTCTGGTTAGAGAAGAGTCATCTTTTCCAAGAATGCGGCATCGCTTAAGAGATGATGCCCTTGCGGTTGATGACCATGATAACGGATTAAAATACAGGCTATCTACACCATCAGATGAATATATATTGTTTTTACTTTTGAAAGTTTCATTAATAGCCTCCACAAGAGCAATGGTAATGCCCATGCCAATAAGGCGAGTATTTGATCGCCCTGGAGATGAAGAAATAACAAGCATTTATGATGTGCTCAAAAGAGTTATTCCTAGATTTTTAACGCTTAGAATCGAATCAGATAAAAACAGGTCAACAGCAGAGATGGTGAAATTTAGTAGCGCATTTCTGTTCCAACTTAGCTATAACATTGATGCTGCGCTAGTTCCTCAGCGTCATATTGAAGAATTGGTTAGGACTGGAAGAATTAACAGAATACGTAGGGTCTCAATGGATGAACTTGACCCACCACGACGACATTATATACCTGACCTAATATATCACTACCAATTAGCAGTTGGCGCTGACAATCCATTTCTAGAGTTCATTTCCTACTATCATGTTGCGGAGCATTTCTTTGAAATGATCTTTAATGAAGACTTAGTTTTAAAAATAAAAGACAAAATGACACAGCCTGATTTTTCATATAAAAGAAAAAAAGATATTAGTTCTTTAATAAAAAATATCAGCAAATCACTTCAAATAAGAAACGAAACAATAACCTTTAGTGAGCAAGAGGCTTTAAGGTTAACCATTGAAAATCATGTCAATCTTTCCGATTTAAAAACAAAGATTGATGAGTATGATGAGAATTTATGCGAATATTACAAAACTACAAAAGTAGAGTTTTCAAATGGTGACATGGTTGACCTTGATGGCACTGATGAATCAATAATATGTAAAAAGCTTGCCTCAAGAATATACAAAACACGAAATTCAATTGTGCACAGCAAAGAATCAGAGAAAAGTAAATATATGCCATTCAGAGATGACAAAATGCTGGTTAAAGAAGTACCTCTCTTAAGGTTTATTGCGGAACAAATTATTATAGATTCATCAAACATTGTTGGTTAAAAATCTAACAATCAGCTCAACGTTGACCATTTTATACGCCGCGTCGTTTCACTTTGCTCTGTATAAAATGGCAAGTTAGCAAGGGCGTTATAAACCAAATGCAATAAAAATATGAATCAGACAGGATCAATAGGGTCAGACTCGATTGATCTGCCGCCCCCATTGACCCTATCTATCTGCTGGGGAATTTCGAACATTTTTATAAAGATAAAGGCAGGGTAATGTTTGCCCTGCCTTTATCTTATGATTCTACTAGTAATGATTAGACTTCATTAAAGTCAGTAATTGTTAATAATACTTTTACACTACTGTCAACTTTGCTGGCATCAATGTAACCAATACTGCCGGGAGTAGTTGCTATAGATTTTAATACTTCGCTACGTGAATTTAACTCAATAGGAGAGTTTCCAGTGCCTGAAGCTATCTTTCGTCTCCAATGACGTTTATGACTAACTTCTGGCATATTTAGTACTAAAGAAAAAAATTCTTTGCGATCTGGGCTGCCAATACTGTGGTTGAAAGGAGTAGCGTAGTTCCCACTAGGAAATGACTTGCGTTCACCCAGAAATAGTTTTCTTATATTTTGAGTGTCAAGCGCGCCTGCATCAATATCAGGATGACCAATAATGGCCAGGTCAGCATATGCAACACTACTTGTAAGCATAATTAAAGAAGCGGTAAAAATTCTCAGTTTTATAAACATGCGATATTATCCATAAATAATAAAATTAATTAAATAACAAGCTTGATGCTTGTATCATTTATAAGTTTTTTTAACATTTGAATTTTTACTAGTTACACATGTATAGCTTGTGCATCTAGTAGAGAAAAAGACATGACCCAAAAAAGAGTTTCTTTAGATAGCAGCTTTTCCTTAAGCCTTATTAGTATATGCTAATATTAGAATAATGTCAAAGGTTTCGGCCAGGTAGCGTGGACACGGTTTTCTTGTGCCCACGCGTTTCATTACCATCACTACCGCGTGGGCAATAACTGCTTTGCCCACCCTACAAAAACATATTTTTCATTACTCTCCATATTCCACATCATCAATCTCAAAACTCTATATGCGTTAGCATTTTTCATGTGTCCGGTGTAATGTAATAAACAAGTCTGTGTTGCTGTTTAAAGGGAGGGTACCGGTGAAAAATTCACTATTCTTCTCAGTATCAGGCGTCCTACTGCTGACGTTTCCATTGTCCAGTTTCGCATTCGATAACGGGGCTGCCTGGTTCGGTTTCAGCCATACCCCAAATATCTCCGGCGCCCGTACCATTGGCATGGGTGGGGCAGCGGTTGCTTCGGTTAACGATGCCACCGCAAGCATTACCAACCCGGCTGCACTGGTGCGTCTCTCGAAAACAGAGTTGCGTGTCGACGGTACCTTTCGGCATCTTGAAGCAATCAGCCACCCGGGTGCAGACAATCTCGGCACTGGCGAATCGATCAGTTTGGGTCTCCACGTTGATGAGACTAATCAGATCGATCCTGTACTGGTGGCACTGGCGACCCCACTGGGAGATGGGCAAACCGTTATCAGCCTGTTCCACCATGAGTTTCTGCCATACGACCGCTCCGTCACTGTCACCGACCCGATCAGCGGCGGCATTGCTGAGGCACACAATGTGATGTTTGATCTCGACGAGATTGGATTTTCTGTGGCACACAGCCTGTTTGATGGTCGACTCGCCATCGGCCTGTCGGCGAGTTTGGTGACTCCAAATATGCTTATCACGTCTAAGCAGGATCGAACTCCACAGCCAGACAATTTTGATGGTGTTGAATTCACCAGCTATGGCAGCCAGACTGAGCAAGAACCCATATGGCGTATCGGGCTACTCTACCGTCCCAGCGATACCATGGCATTCGGTGTCAACTACACCCTAACGCAGAATACCGAATACACCATGATCACTGCAAACTCAGCTACGACTATCAACAGCGCCCAGCAGAGCGGCTGCACTGGCGATGTAAATATCGGTGTACTTCCCGATGGTACGCCAACCGGAAACTGGATCTGCCCCAGTTCACTGCTACTGCCCACCAGCCTGTCTATCGGGTTTGCCTACACACCAAATAAAATTTGGACCCTTGCTATTGAGGCAACTCGCATCAACTATAGCAACACTGAGGGTTTCTACGCATCATATGCCTATCCCGGTGGTGACGTTACAGTCATACAGAGTAATACTGATTTCAGAGCCAGGGATGTAATCGAGGTTCATCTCGGACTTGAATATAACACCAGCTTTAAACAGTACCCGCTGGCACTCCGTGCTGGATACTATTTAGATCCGGCTCATGACATCGAGTATTACGGTACCGACTCAACCTCGCAGCTTATCTATCCGGCCCGTGAGGATGTACAGCACCTCACCGTAGGAATTGGAATACCATTCAGCGAAACACTACAATTTGATCTGGCATACGATGACGCTGATGACGATAGTTATCGGGTTGCAATTTCGTTTGCATACAGATATTGATATTACTCTCACGACATTTTTACAAGGCCTTGTATTGACCTCTGTCATCTATTTTTTTTACCAATATTCTATAAATAACCAGTAGGACTGACTGGTTCATATTAGCGGTACTTATCAATCATTTCGGGTATGGGGGAAGCGATGAAAAAAAATACAAAACTACTTATTGCTGGACTATTACTCTTCTTTTCTACATCAAGTTTTGCCTGGTGGGGTAATAACAATGGTTGGGGCAATGGCTGGAATAGCTGGCCTGTGTGGACACCTATGTACTGGGCAGAAGAAGTTTTTGATGGTAACAACAGATATGGGCCTTACAGCTATCCGGGTTATGGTGGTTATGGTTACCCTGGCTATGGCGGCTACGGTTATCCTGGATATGGTTATGGTTACCCGGGTTACGGTAACTATATTTATCCCGGCTATGCTGGCTACGGTTATCCCGGCGGATGGGGTGGACCTGGCTGGGGATGGTAACAAAAATAATTGGGGCAGAAAGCAGTTGTTCTCTGCCCCAATTATTTAATCAAACTATTCAGATAATTCCACACCTGGGCCATCCATCTTTCACTGCGTCACTGTCTCCCGATCGTTAACATAAAAAGCAGGATCATAATTTAGTTTCTGCTAATATAGCCCAGGTAAATTCTTTTTGAATAACTTAGTGTGGAAACCATATATGAACTTAGTAAGAATTCTCACTGCTGCGACTCTACTTTGCTTTTTAAGTGCTTGTGAAGTCACTGGCCCCAGCATAAAGCTACCCGGCGTAAGCATTAAAATACCCGGTGCCGGTCACTGCCCGCCTGGTCAGGCTAAAAAAGGGAATTGCTAAATACCTTTTATGTTTGCAGCTTAAAATTGACAGATAAAAAATCGGGGGTGAGCATTAAACTCAACCCCGAATACAGTTGAGGCCTTAACTGGCATTAATCCAGGGAAGGGCCCAGCAAAAAATCAACTGCCTCAAAGCCTCTTTCTTCCAGCAAATCTAAAATATCATCCCAGTCATATTCTGGTTCTTCTTCCACTTTTGCAATTAGGCCAGTGACATATCGGTAGGCTTCATGCTCCTCTATATCTTCAGGTATTTGTATCAGGCGTATATCCGTATATTTATTCGCTGGCAGTACCATTAAATTATTATTCATTTTGTCCCCCAATGTTTTCTTGTTTCTGTGTGTATTTTTACCCTACTTTTATCCTTTTAACCACTGCACCATAGAACAGGCTCCCTTTACTTATTGAATTCTGCAATTTGATACTCATTGAACTTGCCTTTCGCGCATCGCTCTAAGGGGTAGTTCAACCTATTTATGAGAGCAAACTTTGTCAGTGATCACTTACCTTTACCGTAAACTTCAGCATCTCGGGCTTGCCTTTGTCATTCTCCTGTTAGCTTCTACAGCCTGGGGCAAGACTTCATTGCTCGACCACTATCATCGGTTGAAAAATGGCAAAAGCATCACTCTACCCGGCACCCACATTAGCCTTTCCTCTTCGATACAGGACGATGCACTGAGCGCTGAGGTCAGTAGTATTGTAGATACGCCATTTGATGCGATTGTTGCTGCGCTCTCCCAGCCTGATAACTGGTGCCAGATTATGCCTCTGCATTTCAATATCAAAGCCTGTACCTATAAAACCCAGGAAAACAATGCGATGCTCACCGTATATAGTGGGCGCAAAATCTATGAGCCTCCTGAAGACAGCTATGAGATGACTTATCAATTTGAGATTATCAGTCAGGATGATAAGCAATTTTCTTTGCGCCTACACGCTGACGAAGGTCCTGTAGGTACCAGCCATTACCTGATAGAACTAGATGCAATGCCGGTGGCAGAAGGCACATTGTTACAGATCCATTCTTCTTACCAGCCCAGTTGGTTCAGCTCTTTGCTGACCAGCACTTATCTCTCCACTGTTGGCAGCGACAAGGTCGGCTTTAGTCGTATCAAACAGGATGGTGAATTGCAGCCCGTAAAAGGCATCAAAGGTGTTATCGAACGTAATGTGATGCGCTACCAAATTGCAATTGATGCTTTTCTCAGCAATAAATCACTACCCGAACCCTCACGACATGAAGCGACACTGGCAAGCTGGTTTAAACAAAACGACAGCTACCCTCAGTTACATGAGATGGATGAAAATGAGTACCTGGAGATTAAACGTGAAGAATGGAGCAACCAGAAAAAGTTGCAGCAGGCATTAGATGATATCCTGAAACTGGCCACCGTCTCTTATCTTGAGGAGGACGAATAGCCTGCCTTTTTCCTACGCTATAATTTTCCAACAAGCCTGATCTACTCACCACTGCTATTCCTTCTATCCAATCCTTTATCAAAAGCAAACTTATAAAAAGCTAGTTACAAGTTATTCAAATCAAAATATAATAGTTAACCGTAGCGCCTGATTTATTCCAACAATGACGTATTTGGAGAATTGTTATGAAATACTATTTATCCTTAGTTCTTATTCTGTTTCTTTCTATTGCTGGACCTGCTCACGCAAATAAGAGCTACTACGCACCTGCCACTCAATCAATAGAAAACCCTGTTAACACGATTCAGAATACTTTGGATAAACTGCAAAAATTTAGTGCCAACAGAGACAATACAAACCCAAAATTACTTCGTGCTTTTATTGTCAACGAAATCATCCCACATTTTGCTTTTGATCAGATGACTCGCTGGGTAGCAGGCCCATTCGCACGTCGCATGAATCCATCCAATATGTTGGCATTAGAAGAACGCGTTACCAATTCATTTCTCACCAGCCTGGATAATCGTCTGAGCAATTACAATGCGAGCAAAATTAGGGCTAATATTCGACGAGCACAATTTAGAGGGCCCAGCGAGGCCATTGTTACTGCTTTTTTCTTCAGCCCAAATCAGCACCCTGATCGACTAGATTTTCGTATGAAACTGCAGAACAATCTATGGAAAATTGTCGACGTCACAGCTAATGGTCTTAGCGCTTCCTTGTATTATCGTAATCACTTTTTATCAACGCTTCGTCAGTTTTGATAAAATGGATCAATATTTTCTACAAAACTGAATGACACCACTGTTTCAGAAAACATAAATAAAAACAAACCACAAACCATTGATAACCGACTCCGACAAATTATTAAAAAAACACCGCCAATTAACCCATACAGATATGGCCAAAGTCACCTCTCACGTACAGCGTGATAAAGATGACTGGGTTTTAAATACAATTATGATTGAGGGTTGTGATGCCCCTTTTAGATACAAGCGTAAGAAAAAGTACAGGAACCTGGAAGGACAGCGCGTTAATATGACTTATTACCACAGTTCAGAAGCTATCGCTGGTATAGATTTTGAATTTATGAAAGTAGTGAGAATAAAAATTGCTTAACATTAAGCGGGTAACCCAATGTTTAACACTTCACCGCGCACTCTAAAACTTCTTGCCTCCTGGGTTTGGTACAGCGGCTTTATTATACTGTTCTTCAAAAGTGGCAAGCTTTTATTAGAAGCAGAGAACATCAACCCGGGGCAGCTATGGACATGGCTGGCTTTCACAGCAGGCATAATCATTGGTGCGATTAAAGCAAAATATCTATATAACAAATTATGCATTAAAAATCTGCGTCGAATTGATTCACTAGCACAACCCATGCTATGGCATTTCTACCGGGCACGTTTTTTTATTTTTCTATGCACGATGATTATTGCTGGCCACTTCTTATCTGGCATGGCACACGGCAATTACACCATGCTTGTCAGTATGGCTGTTGTCGAGCTTTCTGTCGCTACCGCACTTTTAGGCAGCAGTTATTGTTTTTGGATAACTCCGAGTAAGCAAAAAAATTAAATTTTTTCTCAATCCCAATCTAACAGACGCTTCTCGCCTTCAAATGTTTTTATATCGGTAATGTCCTGTGACATTTCCATAACACCCCTGTACGTACCATCACTATCTCGCACAGCAAAGTATTGAATCAAAACAAAACGACCTTTTATATTTATCCTAAAATCGGCAGAATCTTTAGTCCCCTTTCTAAACTCTTCTAAAATTCTCAATACTGTGTCCACAGACTTAGGTGGATGGCAATAACGAACTTCACGACCAATTACATTTTTACTTCTGGGAAATAAGCGATCTTCGCCTCGATTATAAAAAACCACCTGATCATTTTCATCAACATAAGTTATATCCAGAGGCATTGTTCTAAACAAAAAATTAACCTGTTCAGGCGTCATATAACCTTCATCAAAATGATGTTTGCCTTCAGTATCTATAGACTGCTTCGATGGCTGCTTTAATTTAGACGGATGAATATATTCCTCTTCTTCAACCCTGGGATAGGCCACAGGCGCTTCATCCAGCATCCAACCAATCTCCTCATCACCAATACGCATATCTTTCCATTCATCTTCATCTAACAACTCTAGTGCATTGGGTAATAGGCGCTGCTCTTCAACTTTGATAAGACGATCAAGCTCATCAAGCAGCAGTGGCAGCCTTCTAGCCACCTTGTCAAAATTCTTCTCTTTGATCGCAATACCTACATCTTTGATATCAGCTCTTATATCATCATGAAAAGCCCACATGTTTTTACTGGGCGAATCCCAGCCATGTTTCTCCAGGCAGGGAAACAACTGATTTTCTTTTCGGACAAAATGCAATTCAACTGTGCATATTTGATCATAAACTTTTTGCAGCTCTTCTGTATTCTGCTCAGGATCTATTTGCTTGATCTTTCTAATCAGCGACTGTAATAATCTATTTTCTTCTAAATAAACAGCGACTGGGTGGCCGGGTGCAAATTGTTTGATAGTGCCCGCGGCAACTTTATCCTCAATAACATTATGATAAAAATTACTTACAGCCTCGTTACCCTTGAAGTTATAGCCACCATTTTCCATGCCTATAAAGACGGTAGACACTTCATCACGAGTCAACGATTCACATTTATTTATAAATTTATCGATTAATGCACTCGCATCAGCTCCATCGCACAAACTACGTAATATTTCAGCCAAAAGGGCAATTCTTGATTCTTCGGTTAACTCAGTCAAAACAAACCTCGGTAATATTCACAAACGGCCAGAACTTTATCAGCCCTGGTAAACACTGCTATAACATAGATCAATTACGGATGATCTACGGACCACATCTGTACACATCAGTTATTTATTTGCACCTATCACTGCAAAGCCCGATAATTCACTCATGAAAAATAAAACATCCATTACTTTCCTTATTTGTTTGATCCTGGGCGCTTGCCAGCAAAATACCGACACACCCACACAGGTATCTGAAAAATACTGGCAGGCAATTAATAGTGGCGATCTATCCACAGCAAAGAGCCTTGTTACAAAAGAAAGCCAGGGCAATCTTATTGATTACTTTTCACTTCCTGACAATAAAAAAATTACCCTGAACGAGATCAAGCTTGGCAAAGAAAAAACCAGTATCCACACAACCATCACTAGCTTGCCTGCTAACACTAACAACACTGATCAATTTTATTTTGAAACTATTTTGGTTTTACAAAATGGCGAATGGAAAATAGATGCTGCACTTACACAAATCCCCACAGTTGAAGATATCGATTCAGCCCCAGGCGATAATCAGCTTTCCGATGCGCTCGATAAAAACCTGGAATCAATGAATGAGACTCTTGAGCAGAGCTCTGACATACTCAATGAATTTATGCAAAAAGGCTCAAAGGAACTGAGCGATTCACTACTCAAGGGCATGAACAAAATGAATGAATCATTGCGTGATGCCATTGACAAAATGAAGCAACGCCAAAAAGATCAAGAATCAACAGATCTAGATAGAGACAAAAATGGTCAAGGTTTAATTTAAATGACCACCTTCTTTCAGTATAATCATCACACCTTCTAAAGAGCATATACAATGAGTACTGAAGAAGCATTACGCTCACGTAGCGAATCAAAATGTGAGCTATGCAACGCCATCGACAATCTTTCCGTCTATGAAATTCCACCTGATTCTGATGGTAGCGCAGATCAATGCGTACTTATTTGTGAAACTTGTCACAACCAAATCGAAACCCCGGACAAGACAGATATTAATCACTGGCGCTGCCTCAATGACAGCATGTGGAGCCAAATTCCAGCTGTACAGGTTGTGGCCTGGCGTATGCTAACTCGCCTAAACGCAGAAGGCTGGCCGCAGGATTTACTCGATATGCTTTATATCGACGATGAAACATTAGCTTGGGCAAACTCTGGAATTGATGATAGTAACGAAGAGTCTATCAGGCATGTTGACAGCAATGGCGCATTACTTGAAGCCGGTGACACAGTGACTTTAATCAAAGACCTTGATGTTAAGGGCGCCAACTTCACTGCAAAGCGTGGCACAACTGTACGTGGGATTTCTTTAGTTTTGGACAACCCCGAACATATCGAGGGTCGTGTTGAAGGCCAGCGAATTGTTATTCTAACTAAATTTGTTAAGAAATCTGGATAACAAATTTCCAGGCTAACGATAAAATAATTTTCTAAACTCGCCAAATCTTTATCGCATTTGGTACATTTCTCAATCGACGCATAATACTGGCAAGATGATCGCGCCCCTCTAAATTTATCTGATAAGTAATCGTTGTTGTAAATCCATCACGATCTTCAACCTCAACATCTTCAATATTAGCGCCTTCATCTGAAATAATGGTGGCCGTTCTCGCTAACACACCTGGCTTATTAGCCACATCTATACGAATACAACAACTGAAACTACCTTCAGCATCGTCTGACCATTGCACATCAATACATTTATCAACCTCAACACGAAACTGACTAATATTTTTACAGGCTTCACGATGCACAACAATGCCGCGGCCTTTACTCAAAATACCAATAATATCGTCACCAGGTATTGGAAAACAGCATTTACCATAGGACACGACCATTCCTTCAGTCCCATTGATAGCCAATGGCGCCTGCGATCTCATTTCTCGCGTTTCTTCTGATTCTCCCTGCGCCACACGTTCTGGCACCAGTCGTCTAACCACTAAGGCAGCAGAACGATTTCCCATACCAATATCTTCCAGCAATTCAACCAGATCTTCAAAACCATATTCCTCTAAGGTACTTGCTAATGCTTTTTCAGGCACGTCCTCCAGACGCAAACCCAAACTTTTTAAACAACGATCCAGCAATCGACGACCTTGCGATACTGCTTCATCCGCTTGCATATTTTTAAGGTAATTCCTGATATTACTTCGTGCCTTAACGGTGACCACATAATTTAACCAGGATGGATTAGGACGTGCCGTTGACGAGGTCACTATCTCCACGGTCTGACCACTATACAAAGGCGTGTTAAGCGGAGCAAAACTATGATCCAGCTTGGCTGCGACACAACTGTTACCAATGTCAGTATGCACCATGTAGGCAAAATCAACCGGTGTAGCATTACGCGGTAGTTTTACTATGTCGCCTTCAGGCGTATACACATAAACTTCATCATGGAATAAGTCGACTTTTACATTTTCTAAAAATTCTAAAGAATCGCCAGCCGATTGCTGCATTTCCAAAATACCGGTCAGCCACTCACGAGCACGCGCATGCGCACCCGTCATGCCCGATTCACCCGTCGACTTATACAACCAGTGTGCTGCAATACCACTTTCTGCAAACGCATCCATATCATCAGTACGAATTTGCACTTCCATCGGAATTCCATGCGGACCATATAACGCTGTATGCAGTGATTGATAGCCGTTACTTTTTGGAATGGCGATATAATCTTTAAAACGACCGGGGATAGGTTTAAATAAATTATGCACCACACCCAAAACTCGGTAGCACTCATCTACCGAATCCACCAGCACCCGTATGGCATAAACATCAAACACTTTATTAAATGACAAATGTTTGTAGCGCATTTTTTCATACAGGCTAAACAAATGTTTTTTGCGTTTTTGCACTTCTGCATCAAGACCCATTTCATTGAGCCTTGTTACCAATGCCTTATCAACTTTATTTATAACTTCTTTACGATGACCGCTGGCTTTATTTACTGCATGTTCGAGCACTTTGTAACGCAGGGGATAATTTGCTTTAAGCGCAAGATCTTCCATCTCATGACGAATGGTATAGATACCTAAACGATTTGCAATAGGGATATAAATTTCCAGGGTTTCTTTTGCAATACGACGTCGCTTTTCAGGACGCAGTGAACCCAGTGTGCGCATGTTGTGCAGGCGATCCGCTAACTTAATCATAATGACGCGAATATCTTTCGCCATGGCCAGCAATACTTTTTGTATATTCTCGGCCTGCTGCTCAATTTTATTTTTAAATTTGATATGGGTAAGCTTGCTCACACCATCGACCAGGTGCGCAACATCTTTACCAAACTTTTCTTCTACCACTTTACGCGTTGCTGGCGTGTCTTCGAGTACATCGTGCAAAATACAGGCAACGATACTTTTCACATCCATATGCATGGTTGCAAGAATTCTTGCTACTGCGAGCGGGTGGTAAATATAAGGTTCACCAGATTGACGAACCTGGCCATCGTGGGCTTGCGCACCAAACAGATACGCCTGATAAACTTCCTGGACCTGTTCCTTGTCCATATAACTGCCGACTAAATCACATAAGTCGGAAATCAGAAACCGGCTATCAACACTTTCTGCAATTTCATTGTCACTGTCGACCGGTTCTGACATCAAAGCACTTAAACCATTACTGCTTTTTTTCGATGGCCTGTAAATCGCCTTCAATCAAAGCTTCAACATCGTCTTGCTTGATAACAGCTTCTTCCAGCACTTCTTCAGTGATTAGATTTTCTGCAATTTCACGCAAAGCCAGTACAGTAGGCTTATCATTATCCAGTGGCACCAAAGGATCAGCACCCATCGCTAATTGGCGTGCACGGCGTGTTGCCACCAACACCAGCTCAAATCGGTTATCAACATAATCCAGACAATCTTCTACGGTTAAACGTGCCATAATAAATTTATACTCCAGTTTTATCTCTATCTAAAAATACCACTAAACTTCAGTGGTTAGTAATTCAGCCAGTAGGTCGGCCTGCTGTTCCTGTTGAAACTCTTTCAACAGCCGGTTACTAACAAATATCGCAGACAAGTCATTTTTTGCCTGCTCAAAATCATCATTGATAACTATATAGTCAAACTCACCATAATGCGACATTTCGCTAACCGCATCACGCATACGTCTTTCTATAAGTTCATCATTATCCTGCCCACGATTTTGCAGCCTTTCTTTCAGCGCAGTCACGCTGGGCGGCAAAATATATATGGTTTTGCAGTCTGTGACCAGCTGCCTGATCTGTCGCGCACCCTGCCAGTCTATTTCCAGGATAACATCTTTGCCTTTCAGCAACTGTTCCTGAATGCTTTGGCGCGATGTACCATAGCGGTTATCAAACACCTGGGCGTGTTCTAAAAAGACACCCTGATCGACCATTTCAACAAATATCGCTTCATCAACAAAATGATAATCCACGCCATCCACTTCACCTGGACGTATAGTACGGGTGGTATGGGACACAGAAACTTCGATGTCTGGCCAATCTTCAACCAAAGCAGAAACCAGGCTGCTTTTGCCCGCACCCGAGGGGGCTGAAATGATGTATAAATTACCTTTTGCCACGGCCTTTACTCTGTTTTTATCTTGAGTTGACCAATAATAGTTTGCTGAGCCAGACTCTGAGCACTACATTATAGCAGTTTACTGGGCTGAGTTAATCAGGCTTTACGCTGTACTGAAAACAACGCCAGTATTTCAAGTGCATGCTTGTATTCAGAGGCAGGCAAATGCGCTAGCTGCTTGATGGCCCGATCTGATTCTTCCTGAGCGACCGCACGAGTATATTCCAAAGCCCCCGTATCCTCGATGATAGCCTGCACCTCATCAATCATATCGTAGCCGCCTTGCTCAATAGCCTTGCGTATGACTGCCGCCTGCCCATTAGAGCCCTTCTTCATAGCATAAATCAGTGGCAGGGTTGGCTTACCTTCAGCCAGGTCATCACCCACATTTTTACCCATATCATCGCTGCTGGAACTGTAATCGAGAACATCATCAATCAACTGGAAAGCCGCACCCAGATGCATGCCATAACGGGCAATCGCATCCTCTTCCTCTTTCGGGCGATCACATAAGACAGCACCCAGACGCGTAGCTGCTTCAAACAATTTGGCCGTCTTGCAATGAATCACTTCTCTATAACGCGCTTCACTGGTTTCAGCATCATGCACATTAATAAGCTGCATGACCTCACCCTCAGCAATCACATTGGTAGTCTGCGCCATAATTTCCATGATCCGCATACTATTCACATCCACCATCATTTCAAAGGCTCTTGAATACAGGAAATCACCAACCAGTACACTGGCCGCATTGCCGAACATGGCATTCGCTGTTTCCTGACCACGACGCATATCAGATTCATCGACGACGTCATCATGCAATAGCGTAGCAGTGTGAATAAATTCAACAATGGCCGCCAACAACTGATGCTTATCACCTTCATAACCATAGGCGCGAGCCGATAGCACTGCCAACATGGGTCTGAGACGCTTACCGCCCGAATCTATAATGTAGTGCCCAAGCTGATTCACCAGGGCAACATCTGAACTCAGTCGTTGACGGATGACCTTATTAACAGCTGTCATATCATCCCGGCTTAGATCAATCACCGGCTGGATAAGCAAACTGGAATCTGGCTTGTTTTCAGACACTTAAATACCATAAATTACTCTGAGGAGTGCGCATCCTATGTAGCCGAGTACTATAGTGTCAAGCTCAGGACGCATAAACAACCTATCTACTCCTTTTTTATCAAAAAACGGTGGATAAAATCACTCTCGGACTTGCCACACAGCCACGTTACCGGTACAATCTGCGCCCTTTCTGTAAACGATTTTGGAGAAAACCCATGTACGCTGTAGTCAGCACGGGTGGAAAACAGCATAGAGTGACTCAAGGCGAAGTACTTCGCGTTGAGAAATTAGACGCTGAAGAAGGCGCTTCTGTCGAATTAGACAAAGTGCTAATGATCGCCGATGGCGATAAAGTAAACATCGGTACGCCACTAGTTAAAGGTGGAAAAGTTACTGCTGTTGTTAAAGCACATGGTCGCGCCAAAAAGGTTGAGATCATGAAATTTAGGCGTCGTAAGCACCATCAGAAGCGCACTGGTCATCGTCAGTATTACACTGAAATCGAAGTGACTGGTATTTCTGGTTAGTAAGACAAATTTATAGGAGTCATTAACAATGGCACATAAGAAAGCGGCCGGTAGTACCAAAAACGGTAGAGATTCGGAATCCAAACGACTTGGCGTCAAGAAATTTGGTGGCGAATTAGTTAAAGCTGGCAACATCATTGTTCGTCAACGCGGCACTAAATTCCACGCTGGTGACAATATGGGCATGGGTCGTGACCACACTTTATTTGCTAAAGCAGACGGTCACGTTAACTTCACCATTAGCGGCCCAAGAAAACGTAGAACTGTTAATATCATCCCTGCATAAGGCGATTTCATTACAGTTTTGTAAAAAGAAGCCCCGCTTAGGGGCTTTTTTTATTGAAAGACAATACGGTTAACATCATGAGTTTTATCGACGAAGTTAAAATTAAGGTTATCGCTGGCGATGGCGGCAATGGCGTCGTCAGCTTTCGTCGTGAAAAATTTATTCCTCGTGGTGGCCCCGATGGCGGTGACGGTGGCGATGGCGGTGATGTCTATCTCATCGGCGATCAAAACCTGAACACCTTAGCCGATTTTCGTCATATACGCACCTATACTGCAGACTCTGGCACTAAGGGTTCAGGACGCGGCATGACCGGACCTGGTGGTGACGATCTACTGGTTCACGTTCCCGTTGGCACACTGGTTTATGACGAAGATACTGATGAGCTATTAGGCGACATTACTGAACACAATCAAAAAATTAAAGTCGCACAGGGTGGCTGGCACGGTCTGGGCAACACCCGCTTTAAAAGTTCAACCAACCAGGCGCCCAGAAAATGTACCCCCGGTACACCTGGTGAACGTCGACACTTACGACTGGAGCTAAAGGTACTGGCCGATGTAGGTCTACTGGGCATGCCTAATGCGGGCAAGTCTACTTTTATTCGAGCTGTTTCAGCCGCTCGCCCTAAAGTCGCCAATTATCCTTTTACTACGCTGGCACCTAATCTTGGTGTGGTTCGTGTAGGTGCATACCAGAGTTTTGTGATTGCAGATATTCCCGGCCTGATTGAGGGAGCATCTGACGGGGCTGGGCTGGGTATCCAGTTTCTGAAGCATTTATCTCGCACCCAGCTCTTACTACATATCGTTGATATTGCCCCTTTTAGCCAAACAGACCCCATCGACGATGCCAAAAAAATTCTCATCGAGCTGGAAAAATACAGCGAAGATCTTGCTAATAAAGAACGCTGGCTAGTGATCAACAAAACCGACCTGCTACCAGTCGATGAGCTTGAGCTCAAAGTAAATGAAATTACACAGGCCTTAAACTGGACAGGCCCTGTTTACAAAATGTCAGCATTGAGTAAAGCTGGCACGCAAGAGATAATTTACGACATTATGAAGTACATGGAACACGAAGATGGCTGACAGAAAGACATTGGCTGACTCAAAGCGCTGGGTGATCAAAATTGGTAGCTCCTTGATCACCAATGAGGGCCAGGGACTGGACGTCAGGGCCATGCAAAGCTGGACAAAACAAATTGCCGAACTACGTAAACGAGGCAAAGAAATTTTACTGGTCTCATCCGGTGCCGTAGCTGAAGGCATGGCCAGAATGAACTGGAGCAAACGCCCTCATGCTTTGCACGAGCTCCAGGCAGCAGCCGCACTTGGCCAGATGGGGCTAATCCAGCAGTTCGAATCCTGCTTCCAGCAACACGGCATTCACACCGCCCAGGTACTACTCACCCACGAAGACCTGTCAGATAGACAGCGCTATCTAAATGCACGAAGCACACTACGCACATTACTTTCACTGGGCGCAATTCCTATCATTAACGAAAACGATACAGTCGCCACTGATGAAATTCGTTTTGGTGACAACGATACCCTGGCCGCACTGGTTGCCAACCTGGTCGAAGCCGACACGGTGATTATTCTCACCGATCAGCAAGGTGTCTATAACAAGAACCCCAGAACCAATGACGACGCCGAATTAATTTCCAGCGCTAACGCCTCCGACCCTGAACTACTCAAAGTTGCAGGTGACGGTGGCCACTTAGGTTGTGGCGGCATGCGTACAAAAATTACTGCTGCACAACGTGCTGCCAGATCTGGCGCAACCACACTCATCGCCTCAGGTTCAGACGAAGAGGTATTGATCAAAATTGCAGACAATCAGGTTCTGGGAACATTGCTCACAGCCGATAGCAGCCCACTCGCCACTCGCAAGCAATGGCTAGCGAATCAACTTAAAGTAAAAGGCAGCCTGCAACTCGATGCTGGCGCCTGCCGTGCATTGACCAAAAATAGCCTGCTTGCTGTTGGCGTAACCTGCGCTTCTGGCCAATTCCAGCGCGGCGATGTTGTTAGTTGCCTGGATGCGAATGGCAATGAGATTGCTCGCGGGCTGATTAATTACAATGCCACAGAAGTAGAGCTCATCAAAGGCAAAGCCAGCAGTAAGATAGAAAAACTGCTGGGCTATATTGATGAAGCTGAATTGATTCATCGAGATAATTTGGTGCTGCTTTAACTTTAAAAATCAGCAGACAATAAAAAAGCCGGTTGATACCGGCTTTTTTATTGCTCATGTAAATATTGCTTACATTCCGCGAATATTGTTATTCATCCTGCTCTTATGACGCGCTGCTTTATTCATGTGAATAATACCTTTGCCAGCAATACGGTCAATAACAGGACAAGCTTCTTTGTATGCCGCTTCAGCTGCTGATTTGTCACCCGCTTCAATCGCGTAATAAACTTTCTTGATGCAGGTACGCATCATTGAGCGATCACCTACGTTACGAGTACGACGAACCACTGCCTGGCGAGCGCGTTTTCTTGCTGATGCTGAATTTGCCACGAATAAAAACCTGTCTATATAAAAAAGAGCGCGTAAAATGCCAGTTTTCACCGGTTTTGTCAACCAAAATTCGATAGAATGTGTCTTTCATTGCCATTTTTATCAAAAATCAAGCTAACAGCATGAAAGGAGTCCGAAACTGAGCATTAAATTACTGCGATCCAGCCTTGTTGTGAGCAGCATGACTCTTATTTCCCGAATCTTCGGTTTGCTACGTGATATCACGCTGGCAACACACTTTGGTGCCAGCGGTGGTACTGATGCGTTTCTTGTCGCCTTTAAAATCCCCAATTTTATGCGTCGGCTTTTCGCCGAAGGCGCTTTCTCACAAGCTTTTGTCCCAGTATTTTCTGAATACAAGGAAAAACGCAGCCACATAGAGCTACACGAGCTGATCAACCACGTTGCAGGCAAACTGGGTGGCATCCTTTTACTGATCACGATTATTGGATCTGTTGCCGCACCTGCACTGGTCTGGCTATTCGCTCCAGGCTTCCACGATGATCCTGAACGTTTCCAGCTCACTGCTGAGATGCTGAACATTACTTTCTCTTATTTGTTCTTCATTTCACTGGTCGCTTTTGCTGGCGGCATTCTTAATAGCTTTAACCAGTTTTCCGTACCTGCTTTCACGCCCGTGCTACTCAACCTGTGCATCATCGCTGCCGCTTACTGGCTATCACCACAACTCGATGAGCCTCTAATGGGACTTGCCTGGGCTGTGGCTTTCGCTGGTTTATTACAATTTTTATTTCAGCTACCTTTTTTAAGAAAACTTGGCTTAATCCCTAAACCTCAATTCAGGCATCACCACGATGGTGTTTCAAAAATTCTCAAATTGATGCTACCGGCGGTCATTGGCTCTTCAGTGGCACAAATTAATTTGCTACTCGACACGGTTATTGCTTCTTTCCTGGTCGCGGGTAGTGTGAGCTGGTTATATTATTCTGACCGTCTGCTTGAGTTCCCGCTGGGCATATTTGGCATTGCTATTGCCACCGTGATTCTACCCACCTTATCCAAACAACATGCCCGTGATTCTGCAGATGAATTTAACCAGACATTGAACTGGGCAACTCGATTGGTGCTCATCATATCTATACCTGCCTGCATCGGGCTATTTATGCTAGCAGCACCCGTGCTCTCCAGTTTATTTCAATACGGTGAATTCTCTGCCTCTGACACCTATCTCGCCAGTTTGAGTTTGATGGCCTATATCGCAGGCTTACCGGCCTTTATTCTGATCAAGATTTTAGCGCCCGGTTTTTATGCACGTCAGGATACAAAAACGCCCGTACGCATAGGCATTATTGCCATGATCAGCAACATGGCACTCAACATTTTATTTGTTGTACCGCTGGTTATTTATAACTACGAAGCACCCCATATCGGTCTGGCACTGGCCACCAGCTGCTCGGCCTATCTAAATGCCTACATGCTTTATCGTGGATTGCGACGAATCGACGTATTTAAACCCGTTAAAGGTTGGGCTAAATTGCTAACACAGATTACAATAGCCGGTGCAACCATGGCGGTCCTTATTTCCTGGATCACCCCTGAATTAGCCCAATGGACAGACTGGAATGCTATTGAACGTATCAGCCATATTGCTGGCATCATTAGCCTGGCCATCATTATTTATTTTGCAACACTCATGCTGACCGGCTTACGCCCCACTCAGTTAAAACGATCTTAGAACATGCATTTAATCAGAGGTATTCATAATCTCAAACCTGTACACAGGGGATGTGCACTAACCATCGGTAACTTCGATGGCCTGCATCTTGGACATCAGGCTTTACTCAGGCTGCTAAATAAAATCGCCGATAAAAGCCAGCTTAAGAGCTGTATGATGAGCTTCGACCCATTACCCCATGAATACTTTGCTGGCGGCCTGGATCGACCTCGATTGATGAATACCCGCGACAAGTTAATCGCACTAGCCGACTACTCGCCAACACTCTGCCCGGATTATGTATTGTTAATGAAATTCAATCGTGCGCTAAGCTCGATGACAGCCGTAGAGTTCATCGAACAAATCCTCGTCGAAAAACTGGCCATCAGGGCGCTGGTCATCGGTGACGATTTTCAGTTCGGACGTGACCGCAGGGGCAATCTGGAATTACTACAGGAATACGCAGCCAAATACGATTTTGAAGTCGATGCATTAGATACTCACCACATGGATAAATTGCGCATCAGCAGCACCCGGATACGTGAAGCTTTAATGAACGCCGATATGGAATCCTGCAAAAATATGCTGGGCAGGGATTATCAGATTTGTGGCCGTGTCGCCCACGGCGATAAAAGAGGACGCACCATCGGTTTTCCTACCGCAAATATCCACCTGCATCGCCCCAGCACCCCTCTACAAGGGGTATATTCTGTTACTATGCATTCGGGTACATTAGGCGCTGTGAAAGGCATCGCCAATGTAGGCTATCGGCCAACGGTCGAGGGTGATCATATACGTATTGAGGTCCACTTATTCGATTTTGATCGGGACATCTATGGTGAGAATGTCTGCATCGCCTTCCACCAAAGAATACGCGACGAGCTGAAATTTGAATCTTTTGAAGCGCTAAAAAATCAAATCCAGATCGATAGCCAGAAAGCTCGTGAATTTCACGGCCTGACAAACCATTAATAAACATATTTACAGTAAGACAACATGACCATCGACTACAAGCCAACGCTCAATTTGCCCAAAACTGCTTTTCCTATGCGCGGCAATCTCGCTAACCGTGAACCTGCCACGCTAAAAGACTGGGATAAGGAAGGCCTGTACCAGCAAATTCGCGAAGCCAGCAAAGGTCGTCCCACTTTTGTTCTGCACGACGGCCCTCCATACGCCAATGGTGAAATCCATATTGGCCATGCAGTAAATAAAATTCTTAAAGATATCATCATCAAAAGTAAAACCATTGATGGTTTTGACGCACGTTATGTTCCCGGCTGGGATTGCCACGGCTTACCAATTGAACTCATGGTCGAGAAAAAAGTCGGCAAAGCAGGCGTTAAAGTCGATACAAAAACTTTCCGCCAGAAATGTCGTGAATACGCTGCCCGACAGGTTGATGGACAACGCAACGATTTTATTCGCCTGGGTGTACTCGGTGACTGGGATAAACCCTATCTCACCATGGACTATAAATTTGAGGCTGACATTGTTCGCTCGCTCGGCAAGATTGTAGAAAAAGGTCATTTACATAAAGGCAGCAAACCCGTGCACTGGTGTCTGGATTGTGGCTCTGCACTGGCTGAAGCCGAAGTCGAATATCAGGACAAAGAATCTCCTGCCATTGACGTTATGTTTAAGGCGATTGATGAACAGGCCATTCTCCAGGCTTGCGGCTGCACAGACGAAGGCGCAGGTTCGGTTTCTGCTGTCATCTGGACAACCACTCCCTGGACCCTGCCTGCAAATCAGGCGGTTTGTTTACATCCCGATTTTAATTATCAATTAATTCAGGTCACCACTACCAATGGCCCGGCGCGTCTACTACTGGAAGAAACATTGGCCGAAACCGCCCTTCTACGTTACGGTTTTGAGGAACATACTATACTAGGATCCTGTGTTGGCCAGAAACTGGAAAATTTATTACTGCAACATCCTTTCTACGATAAAAAAGTACCAATTATTTTAGGCGACCACGTTACTACTGAGACCGGTACAGGCGCAGTACACACAGCACCCGGCCATGGCCAGGATGACTACATTGTCGGCAACCGTTATGGCCTGGAAGTTTATAACCCTGTTGGCGCAAATGGCATATTTTTACCTGACACCGAATTATTCGCCGGCGTTCACGTACATAAAGCCAATACCGTTATTCTTGAAACACTGGAAGAAAATAGCGTACTACTCAAACACGAAAAATTAAAACACAGTTATCCCTGTTGCTGGCGCCATAAAACACCCATTATTTTCCGCGCGACACCACAGTGGTTTGTCAGCATGGAACAAAATGGACTACGCGATCAGGCATTAAAAGAAGTTGAAAAAACTCAGTGGATACCAGACTGGGGCCAGGCTCGTATCGAAACCATGATCAAGAGCCGACCCGACTGGTGTATTTCAAGACAGCGCACCTGGGGCGTTCCCATTACCCTGTTTGTACACAAGGAAACCGGTGAGCTGCATCCAGATACAAAAGGTTTAATCGAAACCATTGCACAGCGCATTGAAAAGGAAAGTATCGACGCCTGGTTTGAGCATGATGCCAGTGAATTTATTGGTGATGATGCCGAGAACTATGAAAAGGCCACTGATACATTAGATGTCTGGTTTGATTCTGGTGTAACCCATGCCTGCGTACTTGGTCAACGTGAAAGCCTGCCCTTCCCTGCTGATTTATACCTTGAAGGCTCAGACCAGCATCGCGGCTGGTTTCAGTCTTCATTATTAACATCAACAGCCATCAACGGTGTGGCGCCGTATAAAAGTGTTTTAACACACGGCTTTACCGTCGATGCCAAAGGGCACAAAATGTCCAAGTCATTGGGCAACGTCGTTTCACCTCAGAAAATCGTCAACTCACTGGGAGCCGACATTCTGAGATTGTGGGTTGCCAGTAGTGACTACAGCGCAGAAATGACGGTATCAGATGAAATTTTAAATCGTTCTGCCGACACCTATCGACGTATTCGTAACACCGCACGTTTTCTGCTATCAAATCTTAATGGTTTTGATCCTGCACAGAACAAATTAAAAGCCGAAGAAATGTTGCCACTGGATCGTTGGGCAGTGGCAAAGGCTAAAAAATTACAGGATGAAATTATTTCTGCGTACAATGCCTACAACTTCCATCTAATTTATCAGAAGCTCCACAACTTCTGCGCAGTTGATCTCGGTGGCTTTTATCTCGATGTCATCAAAGACAGACAATACACCACACAGGAAAACAGTATTGCACGTCGCTCTGCACAAACCGCACTACATCATATTGTTGAAGCCATGTCTCGCTGGATGGCGCCCATCCTAAGTTTCACCGCTGAAGAAATCTGGAAACAAATTCCCGGCGACCATGAAAAATCTATTTTTCTTGAAGGCTGGTATCAAGATTTATTTTCATTGAATACTAACGAAGCAATGAACATGGATTTCTGGCAGAACATTCTTGAAACGAGATCTGCTGTCAGCAAACAACTTGAAACCTTACGCAATGAAAACAAGATTGGCTCCTCACTCGACGCTGAAGTCGTCATCTATTGTGATAGCGAGCTTTACAATAAACTCAGCCAGCTTGGCGATGAATTACGCTTTGTACTGATTACTTCAGAGGCAAAAATTGAGGATACAAACTCAGCAACAAACAACTGCATTGAATCTACGCTCAGCAATGGAACAAAGATTAAACTTTCTACGCAGGCTTCAGAATATGAAAAATGTGTACGCTGCTGGCACCATCGTGAAGATGTCGGTTTACACACAAAACATCCACAACTTTGTGGCCGCTGTGTTGAAAATGTTGATGGCGATGGAGAGTCTCGCCATTTTGCTTAGGACGAGGAATCAACTATGAACTGGTTATGGTTAACAGCAATTGTTACCGTCATTGATCAACTGACAAAACAATTTGCAGAGCAGACCCTGATTGCATACAGGGCAGTAGCAGCAATGCCCAACCTGAACTGGACACTCATGTATAACGAAGGAGCTGCCTTTAGTTTTCTAAGTGATGCAGGCGGATGGCAACGCTGGTTTTTTATCGGGCTATCTTCTGCTATTAGTCTATTCATTTATGTTTGGCTAAAACGAACTGGTGATGACAAGAAATTACTTTCTGCAGGTCTTGCCTTAATTCTTGGTGGCGCCATTGGAAATTTAATCGACCGTGTTTTATTTGGTCATGTTATTGACTTCATTCAATATTACTACAATGCTAACACTTGCCTGCCCGGTTTTTCCCTGTGGAAGCTTTCAACAGGTTCGGTTTGTTACTGGCCTGCCTTCAATGTAGCAGATGCTGTCATTAGTCTTGGTGCAGGGCTGTTGCTCATTGATATGATCAAAGAATATTTCGAGGAAAGAAATAATGGCTGAAAGAATCACACAAACCAGTCTTGTTTTGTTTCACTACAGCCTTTCATTAACAGATGGCACAATTGTCGAGAGCAGCTTTGAAGAAGATCCAATCGAAATTAATATGTACGACTCTTCACTACCTGAAGGCATGATGCTAGCCCTGATTGGGCTCAAAGCTGGCGATAAACAAACCCTAACTCTAACACCTGAACAATGTTTTGGCTTTCGTGACGAAGAAAATATTCATGATATTCCTCTGTCAGATTTCACTGCTGACTTAAAACCTGAAGTGGGGCTCACTTTTAATTTTGGTAGATCTGATGATGAAGACTTACCAGGAACCATTCGCACCATTAAGGATGATACTGTTGAAGTGGACTTTAACCACCCTTTGGCAGAACTTTCTTTGATTTTTACCGTTGAAATTTTAGATGTTAATAATGCACATGCATTTATGGCATCTGAATAAATAATCATTATGGATATTTATCTCGCTAATCCACGCGGCTTTTGTGCTGGAGTCGATCGAGCTATTGAGATAGTAGAACGTACTCTAGAAATTTTTGATGCGCCCGTTTATGTACGTCACGAGGTGGTACACAATCGTTACGTTGTTAACAACCTTAGACAAAAGGGCGCTATCTTCGTTGAAGAACTTGCCGAAGTCCCAGATAACTCAACAGTTATTTTCAGCGCACACGGCGTCTCACAATCGGTTCGTGCTGAAGCAGGTAACAGAGATCTACGCATATTTGATGCCACTTGCCCACTGGTCACAAAAGTTCATCTTGAAGTCGCCCACCATGCAAAAGCAGGTAACAATGTCATTCTTATTGGCCATGCTGGACACCCCGAGGTGGAAGGCACTTTGGGACAGTATATTTCAAATTCAGATAGTCAAATTTATCTGGTTGAAACAGTAGAAGATGTAGCTCAACTTAAAATAAATAATAGTGACAAGTTGGCCTACGTGTCACAGACGACACTATCCGTAGATGATGCTCGTGAAATTATTAACGCATTAAACCAGCGTTTCCCACACATTGAAGGACCTCGTCGTAAAGATGACATTTGCTACGCGACACAAAACCGCCAGGATGCAGTTAGAGAAATTTCAAAACAGGTTGATGTTTTTTTAGTAATCGGCTCGACTAATAGCTCAAACTCGAATCGACTAAGAGAGCTCGCCGAAAAACAGGACGTGCCTGCCTACTTAATTGATGAGGCCAATGACATTGAACAAAGCTGGTTTAATTCAGCCAGTGCAGTAGGTGTGACAGCAGGTGCATCTGCACCAGAAGTACTGGTTCAGGAAGTGATGAATAAACTACAGGAGCAGTTTCAGGCCATCATCCATAATGACCACAGGACTGTGGAATCTGTTCGCTTTCAGTTACCCAAAGAGCTACGAGAAAAATAACCAGCTATAAGGTTTTACCAGCATTTAGTTGCATCACCACCTGAGCCAGCCGTCGCTGTCTTAAGACCAGTAGAACTCAATGACATTGTCATACAATCAGCATCCCCATCACCAATTGCGGTAGCAGTAATCTGATAACCACTCGCATCAGCAGAGTCTATTGAGAAGGTATAGTAACCCTCATCAGAAGTCGTACTGGTATTCAGACCCGTTGCCGTAAACAAAGTGGTATATACATTATTCTGCAGATAAAACCTTTCCTGTTTATCTGCCAGCTTCTGCAAACCAACCTTGGCATCTGCACGCCGAGCCTTTTTCATGTAACTAGAATAACTAGGAATTGCAATTGCACTCATTACACCAATGATGGCTACGACAACCATAAGTTCCACCAATGTAAATCCATTATATTTCTTCATAACTCAAGCCTCTGTTTTACTCTTCAACTTCATACCAGTACATTTTCTGAGTACCGCCCACTTCACCAGCTGTAGTACATTCAGTACCTACACACAAAGTAGGAATACCATCTTCGGTAATGATAACACGTGGTGTTGGCGGTATACCGCCTCGAGCGAGTAAGGTCCTTCGATCTGCACTATCTTCTACCCCATCACCATTAGTATCTCCTGTCGGCGTGCCATCAACCACATTAACAAAGTAAATAGCACCTGTACCATCGTTGGCAGTACAACTATTATCAGCCAGGCCCGCAGAAGCAGGAATAAAGGTCGTGAAGATAGCAACACCATTCAAAATAAGAGGTTCAGACAAGGCTTTCTCACCCACATATGAACCATCCATTTCCTTAAGCTCTATATACCAGCCATCAGCAGAGTTTAGTGAAGCTATCGCTGCATCCGATACAAAAGTATCTGCACTTCCAATATCATTACTGGTTGCGTTATACAGGTTAGCTTCTGTCAACGTTGTGTACGATGTAGGTGCTGAATACACATCATAATCACGGAACATATAAACACGGTCATGAGTATCTGTTTGCAGTGGATGCGCCCTGTAACCTGAGGCAGCAACAATTGCAATATAAGGCGCACGACCTACCTCTACAATTAATGCGGCATCGGGTGGAGTATAAAAACGGCGATTATCATTAACGCTGGCATCCAGTGCAAAATCAGCAATTCGCCCACCTGTTGCCGAAATTGCAGTTGTGGTATTTGCAGCATTATCAATGTCTATACGCCAGATCTGGCCTCCCATGTCGGCAGCAATTAGGCGATCAACACTGCCATCACCATTAAGATCAAGAGGCTTAATACGAGCAGGAATACTATAAAGCATATCTGCTAACTGTAAATCAGCTGCACCATCTGGCCCTGCACGCCACAGCATCTCACCTGAAAGCGCATCAACAATAAAAATACCACGGCCAACTGAATCGACGGTGCGTGTTGTTACAACATCCTGGGCCACATCATATCCTGCGCCAAAAATAAGTACCGTCCTATCAACACCACCCATCTGAATTTTCTCTATATTGGGTGCTGACCAGGTATCGCCCAATTCAGCATAATCACCTGTGCCTCCCTCTATCACCCAGCGTAACTTGGGCGACTCCCTGTTTGTAACATCCATAGAATAGAGGTAACGACCACCTCTACGCATACCGAAGTAAATATAAACGTGCTCATCAGCACCAGCAATTTCACCATTGAGATTGACATCATTAATCCATGGCACCACATTGCCATCCAGGCCATAAGCTTTACCATTAACACCCGTATCTTCAAAAATATTTTTTAACTTTGGTAACATCTCCTGTGGCACAAAAGCAAAATGCTCTGAACCATCCAGAGTATTGATAGCATGCAGATAACCATCATTGGTTGCAACATAAGCCACCAGATCAGGTTCACCCGTTGCTGTTTGACCATACTGCACCAGTGCTGGCTCAGCATGCAGCGGGTCACCCATTACACGACGAGCTTCTAATGATTCCCTGTCAGCATCAATATCTTTTATATCATAGCCGTAAGCCCATTTAAGCAAGGCAGTTCGATAATCATAAGGTGTAGCAGCAAGCGCTCCAGCAGTAAAGTAAGGCACATCGGGCAAAGTAGCCACCCCACCTAACATAGCATCTGTAATCTCAGTCCTGGCCCAGTCCAAACTATTAGTAACATCCGTTAAATCACCAACACTAGGTGTTAGTACACCAGTTGTACCTGAATATGTACCTGTAAATGTATAAACATCGCGAGGCACAGCAATCATACCCGCAGCTCCACCCAATGCTGTTTCTGCCCCATCAGGTGCATCTGCAGCCAGCGTCCAGTAACTGTGTGATGCGTCTTTAAAGAAACCCGTAGTAGCATCAATAGCCGGATTATGATTTACATCTGCAATGAATGGATAACTATTTGCATCAAATTCCAGCTTGAATTTTTTTATGTTACCTTCCCAATGCTCACCATCCGCTGGCTTAAATAGCGTAAAGAAAAGATCATCAAGATTGGTGGCGCGGTTAAACGCATTCACCGAAACCGCAGGTGAAGAAAAAGTTGCATTAACTCTAAGAATTTCTGAAATGAGCGAATTTAATACACTAACCAGCTCAGCCCCATTAGCCGCTTCGACAAATGAGCCACCTCCTTTCTCTGCAGTATCTCTTAATAATCTCTCACCATACTGGAGCTCAAGTGAAGCAATAGGAGGAAAAGCAAAACCTACTGTATAAGTCGTTATATTCTGATCACCATCATGAGACGGAGTGTCACTACGTGTTGCCACATCATTAGTGCGCGCCCACTCAGCCATTTCATCCAGACAGTTATCAATAGTGGAAGCATCAGAATCAAGGGCATCCCAGTTAGCAAAGCCTGGGGCGTAAGCCGCCGTATTACACTGGTTTATATCAAAACCTGTAAGCGTTGAACGTTTGGCCTCATCCAGGTAATCATATGAGGCCAGCCCATTTGACACCACAATAATATAATTTTTCTGACAGGTTTCAGTGATGGGTGTTTCATAATCAATATTACCCGGCAACATACTACCGACCTGATTGCTAGGCAGTGAATTGGTACCATAATAGGCTGTAGTGCCTCCAAAATACTTCAGGGCTTCAAAATAAGTTTCTGAAATAACAGCGTCCCAGCCAGTTTGCATATTACCCAGACGGTTATAGAAATCCTGACGTCCCAGGTTTACATCCAGGGAAGGATAAATAACAGGTCCACCTTCACCACCCTGATCAATACCATTCTCATCAACAAAAATCCGCCTATCGTATTGCATCAGACCAATATTGACATTACTAACACTGGCCACCACGGTTGCAATGGCATCCTTCAATTGCTGGAACAGGGAAAGCGGTGAAGAGATCACCGCAGGATCCACCAGATAATTTAAATAGTTGCCCGCATACAAAACATAGTTATTTGCATTATTAGCCCAGATAGTCGCAGCAGAACTTTGGGTGCTATCATTAGTCCAGCCTGATGTTGAAACAGGATCATTTGCAATATAGAAAAATGGGTTTGGACCACCATTTCTCCCATGTACACCCTGATCCTGGGCGCACTCAATGGGATAAGCCTGGTTGGTTGCATTATTAGTTGTGATGTTTTGCCAAAATAGCCTGTTTGCAGCCGCATTAAACTGCGCAATCTGGCCTGAGTACATACCCGTTGTATATAACGACCCCGTAAACGCACCCTGACCCACACCAAGTACATATTCTTCTACAGCATGATCACAATGAAAGGTAGTGGTATCCCAGTTAAAAAAATCACCTGTCGTTTCAGGGATGCTGCCATCACTGCTGTAATAAATTTTTGTTGGATCATAACCACCAGCCAGGTCATAAGTTATTGTGTAGTCATAAGGGGCATTAGCCGGCAAAGTATTCGACATATTCCATGACGAATCCATGACAAACATTACATTCGGCTGCACCAAACTGACGGACTGACTAGCATCTGTATAAATTTCAATATCGTCTGCGAATACAGGCATCACCACCCAGCAACCTAGTACGCATCCGATTGCTGCTTTCTGTAAGTGCTTATTTATCTTTCTCATGACGAACCTCTTTAATAACTCTACCTACTAAGCACTACAAACTATTCAGTCCAGCGAATGGTTTGCACTTCTCTGGTTTCAGGATTAAACGATACTAACGCAGGCTTGCCTGCACGCATTTTTGCTTCCAGCAAATCTACCTCAACACCATTTTTATAGGCTTTGGTCGTTGGCAAGATATTGACCGTTTTATAATCACAGCCCAGACAAAAAACATTTTTAATTATTCCTGTTCGATCATTACTTAGCTTGATGCTCAATGACCGCGCTGTATACGGCACAAAAGGATGCTCTTCGGCCATCGCATACGAGCTCAAAAATATGGCTGATATACATAAAATTTTAATTAACAGTTTCATAACATTTCATCTCCACAGCCTTTCACAGGATATCTAATCGCACCAATCTGAACAGATCTTGATGAGCCACTGGTCGTTTCACCTGTAGCTTTGATTTCAAATGTTCGACTGGAAAAGCCCTTGCCTGCTTCCAGGCTACTTCCAAAGCCTTTACCACAACCGGTATAGCTAACTTCAGCGGCAGCCACCCAGTCTGCTCCATCAACACAACCATCAGCTGCATTACAGGTTTGCACCGGCCACGTGGTTCTGTCCGTCAGGTCTGGGATAGCAATAAGAAAATTAATCGGATTCGATGCATCATCTGCACTGGCAAAAGCCAACCTGGCCTGCGCTGCGTGGAATGCAGTACTATGCTGTTGCATATTGCTCGCTATTTTCATTTCCAGCGTCGAACTGGACATTGATGAAATTCCGATCAGTGTTAACACTGTTAGCATAACCAGCGACATCACCAAAACGACTCCAGACTGTGCCTGTGGAAATGATAGCGGCTTCCTGTAAAAAATTTTATTTATCTCTGTCATCATCGCTAACTACCTGCACTTTGTAAATCTATCTGTCGAGTATTACGAAGTTTGACTACACTTGACACCAGAAAACGTCTGTAACCATCGTTAGCTGTTGTCACCGTATTACCAGCAATGTTAAATGTCTGCGCGGAACTGATATCGTTCCTGTCCTTACGTAATGAACGCATTAACAACCATATTCTCACCGTTAGCACTTCACCATTCAGCCAGCCTTCAGGATCTGTCACTTCACTGGCATTAACATAGGCATCAACCTCACCATCCTTACTCAGAGTAGTACCACCATTAGTGACCCTGTCTACGCCAAACTCAAGCTGAAAATCCTCAACACCCGATAATAAGACATCACTCGTCA